>UEXM01000984.1_pt1 | contig 26561 bp, 42 predicted proteins | sample 1796661 | NCBI WGS metagenome assembly UEXM01 (sample SAMEA4772469, study PRJEB27181) | metagenome
TAAAATTAAAATATATATAAAGAATATATATTAGAGTTACTTTAAAGTAACTTAATAGGCGCAGCCATTTTTATTTTGATTAGAAGTCCGAGTTATTTTCTAAATATATGTCATGGCTGTTTCTTATATATATACTAAGTAGCTAGTTTTTTTCCTAGGGTACCCACTAGTACTATAAAAATACTTTTTTATAGCACTTATGGGTACCCGTAAAAAAACTAGACGTATGAGTATACGATAGTTACTTATAAATTCATCCGAAGGATGTCATTCATGTCTTCTATCGTATTCCATCGAGCTTACCATATATATCATAACCTATTGATCCTACAGAATATTTCATATACATCACAGCATATTCTTCTATCATAGTGCATGATGACATACTGTAAGTGGAGACGAGATACTCCTCCGAGTCAAGACGATACACAGACTGGCTACGCCATCGCTGTTTCAACCATGTATGTATAGCACTAATTCAACCTCTGAGTCAAGACTATCTCGTTGTTTTTCGTAGAAGAACCTGCGGTTCTACGAAAAAAACTTAACATAGGAGATTGAGTTATGAAAACTTTTCAGGTTTACATTCCTTCTGACATGATAGCGATCTTTCCAAAGGTTGCTGAGACCTTTCCTGAAGGTGATGTGTGGGTTGACATGATGCCAAGTTCTGAAAGGAATACACCTTTGTGGGAGGCTTCCTTGAAGAAAGCCAAGCACTACGGTCTTTGGATCAGAGTTCTGTGGCCAAATTCTTCATTCCACTGTACTTACCATGGAATACCGGGAAACAAACCACCTCGCACTGGTTTCAGACGCTCAGCTGGTCTTACAGATGAGCTTGCTGCATTCATGAGAGACTGTCCTGTTGTTAAAGATGCAGCCAGTCTTATCGAAAAAGTCTGAGATTCTTCATCAACCACCAGTAATCCCTCACCACCTCTTCGAGGCGAGGGATTACTTAACAACCTAAAGGAAAAGATATGACTTATAATGAAAAGACAAGCTACTTGTTAAACATATGTGTGAGTTTAATTTTATTAGGATTAGGAGTATTTATGGATATAGGTATAACTACTCATTCTCCAGTGATTAAGATTGTAGGTATCTTTCTTGTCACAATGGGTTCAATAGCTTTAGCATGGACTACATTTAAGTTCATCACCAAATGATCAACCACCAGCAATCCCTCACTCACTTCTACGAAGCGAGGGATTGCTTCAATACCCCAAGCTGCTGGGGGATGACAGCAGCCTACGAAAGGAGACATGATATGTCTTTTGTAAATGCTATGACAACTACTGTATGGAGATTTTATAATGGTACTGAGTGGATTGATTCACCACAAAGTAAAATTACCTTACAGAACAAAGCTAACTATGCTGATGCTGTATCTAAGGGATACGCCATTGCTAAGTTCTATTACCTGAAAGATACTGATATTCTTGTAGGTCATGAGTGCATGATGACTGAAGGTATTAGATCATTACCCTCTGACTTTCTATTGAAAGATATGGGTAGGCTTGTCGTAGTTGGTGATCGTAATTACTCTAACGATTATACTCCACCTAAGTCTGCAGATAAGACTATACCTGCGACACCAATCTCTAATCAAGCTCCCTTCTGAGTGTAATCCTATACTCAGATAACTCAGAGTGGGTACCTGTAGCGAAGCTATGCTTCTCGGGTACTCACTCTTTTTTAAAAAGGAAAATCTTATGACTGTTAATCATGTGACCTATGATAAAGAGTTTAAAGAGTTTATGCTATCTGCTTTCAGTACTAAAGAAAAGTATGATGAAGTGATGAGACAATGGGCTGCAAATACTTGTAAGCCTAACCCATGTTCTATAGTTGATGGAGAGTGCAATGTTTAGTGGTTTAAAAGAAGTAAATAAAATATATAAAGTTGATCTTGATCTAAAGTTTGAACACTACTATGAGAACAGACCTTTAATTGAATCTAAGGTAAAAGAGTTACAAACTTCTTTAAGAGAATCAAATCTATTACATATTAATCCTATTATTGTACGTAAAGTAAGGGTTAATGGTGTCGTAGTATATAAGATTGTAGATGGACAACATAGAAATGAGGCTGCTATTAGAGAAAATCTAACAAGGTATTGTATTATAGATGAATCAATTGATCCTCATCTAATGATTAAACTTAATACACACATGAAGAATTGGAACTTACAAAACTATGCTAAGTATTGGTCCAATATTCCAGAAACTTCTGAAGTATATGATATATATTTAGACTATAAAAAATACTATGGTAAGTATACTACAGATAGTATTATGTTAATGATCTGGAATAATAATAGATCAGTGCATAGAGGAAGATATCGTAGAGATAATAAGAAAGGTGGTAACAAAACTTTTAAAGATGGTAAGCTACAATTTGATACTAAAATTAAAAGGAGATTAGATAAGTATCTTCCTATGTTTGAAGAAGTTTATCATGCTGCACACAATCCACCACTACAAAAAGGTACAGTAAAACGACAGGTATTTCAAGAAGTATTAATGAATGCTACTAGAAAGTCTAAGTGTTTCAGTTATGATAGGTTTATCAAGAACTTATGTAGTTACCCTCATAAGTTTAATGAACTACGTTTACGTTCTGATATTGAGCAACACATGTATGAAATAGAAAGGTATTAGTATGTTAACAGAAAACAAAGGTTGGATACTAACATATAGTTATGCTGCTAAACAAAAAGCAATCAGTGATGTACTTTTAGAATCATACTTTGATGACTATGGTGAGCCTTATGAAGTAGTATATAGTAAATCATTCCATACTATTATAGGTTCACCTTTTGATACAGAAGAAACATCAAGACTTACACTTGGTATGAATGAAACAAAGTGGAAGAAGAATTAAAGTTCTTGATAGTATACTTAGTAAGCTATATAATCCCCCGAAGCCTTCGTGATTCGGGGGATTATACCGCAACATATTAAAGGAAAAAGTTATGCCATATCGTATCACAAAGAATGTCTTACAGGATCAATTAGATCGTCTTAATTCTAAGCTGTATGAAACTGCCAACATGAATTTAGATTATGCTGAATGTTATGGAGGTTATTGTTTAGTAAACTATAAAGGTTCACACCAAGCAACATCTCGTATGTCTGGTAGAGAAATGTATCAGTATCTCAATGGCGCATTGGATTGGATCACTGATTAATTGAAAGACTAAGATAAGGACAGACCATATGCTTCATAAAGTAATGACAGAAAAAGTTAGACTAATGACAAAAGTTCAACGTGATTTTGCACTTAAAGATATTAAAGAATCTATGAAATTACATGACCCTTATAGTGATTACTATGCTAAACTAGAGGCTGAGTACGATGCTTTGCTTGAAGCAATGGGATGAGAGGAGAAAATAATATGTCAGGTGGAATTAGAATAAAATTAAAGGATGGTGTTTACATATCTTTAATTCAAGTATCTTCTTATGAAAAAAATATTCTAGGAGTAGAAGGTATTAGAGAAAAAGGTTCTATGGAGGCAGCACTAATTAGTGTAGATGGAGAAGGAAATTCTAAGGGAATACTTAAACAAGTGGTGCGACTAAGTGACGCAAGCGAACTCGCAGAGTTTATTAAGAAGGAGTTAGATGATGTCTAATATACTCAATGAAGAGATACTCTTACGCTTCTGGGAGGAAGCCTTTGATGAATTAGTAGCTGATGGTATGAGTCAGGGTGAAGCTGAAAATGCAGCTACAGATATAGCTATGAAAAAATATGAGGAGATAGAATGACTTGGATTATTGTTCAACAATGTGAAGATTGTAGTGGACAAGGTAAATTATATAAGTATAATACTACACCTAACAAATGCCATGAGTGTGAAGGTACTGGTGAAAAGGAATACTATGAAGAAAACTATCAGTATAAAACTATAGATGAGGTGAAGAAAGACTACTCTAATACTCTTAATATAATGTTAACTAACTAAGGAAGACTAATGAAAAGTACAATGCACAGTGTAAGTTCTATTGTTATATCTAAATCAGATATGGAAACATTTGGAACAGTAGATGTGGAAGTAACAACAACTGATGGAGAGAAACTTAAACTCACATGCTTCCATGACAATGATGCACCTATTCCTATTACCCTAGAAATTGGAGAATGAATATGTTTGACCATGATAAACTAAACTTTCAAGTAGAGAAGTTCCCATTGTATCAAGGTTCTCTTTCCTATGGAGATCAAGTACCTACAGAGATTGGTGTGGGACTGCGACGTGTAGATGATAAGCAAGTGCTGGCCCTAGTGACAGACAGCTATGAGCCTACGCAGTATCTTACTATCGTAGATCAGATTGAAGAAGCACTCAACCTAGCAGGGTTGGACCTGACTGATGCTCAATTTACTACCAACACCTACGACAGTGGTGCAAGGATGGAGTTGATTGCTAAGTTCCCTGCTCATGCACAAGACATAGATGGCACTGGACCTATAATACCACAGTTTGTTTTCCGTACTAGTCATAACAGGACATGGGCTAACAATGGTATGATGGGCCTCTTCAGAGCGTTCTGTTTCAACACCTTAGTCAGTGGTGATAAGCTGGCTTATGTGTACGGTAGACACACCAAGGGCTTCGATGTTGTGTCTTTTGCTGCCAAGATCAAGGCGGCATCAGAGTATGTAGCTGGTGATGGCTTGACACAAATGAAATGGTGGTACAATACTGAGCTTAGTAGAGACAATGCAATTGATTTGTTCACCAAGACATTAGCAAAGCGTTTCGATAATGTTAAGCGTAAGAATGTAGCCAACAAAGTTATGTTGTCTAACCTCATGAAGACGTTTGACAATGAGAACCGACACGTACATGGTAAGGGTCTCTATGAGAAATATGGTACACAAATGAAGGGTTCACTATGGACAGCATATCAGGCTGCTACTGAGTGGTCTAGCCACACAGCTACACCTAGAATGAGGGGTAAGGCACACACTCGTAAAGTATTGCGTGAAGAAGAAGTGAAGAAAATGTTAGTGTCACCTGCTTGGTTAGAGTTAGAGGCTGCATAATTATAGTTGCACTGTGGTTCTACATGTGATATAATACAGAAAAGGAGATAGTAAGTTATGTACTTTAATTACTACAACCATAAAGATATACCTGAAGAACTACAAGAGTATGTTGTGTCTGCTTTAACATTCTCTGGGTATCCTGTAAGTAGTATATCTGAAGTAAGTATAGCAGACATCAATGGGTTTTTAAACATGAATGAAGAGATGAGTCAAAGTAAATGAGTATAGTAGAAGGAAAGGTGTGGGGGACAACAATCCCCCTCATCCAACGTCCTCAAATAGAATTGCATTCTATCTTTATTAATGCTGGCGGGTATTGCTCTAAGCATTGTCATCAGTCAAAGATAAATGCTTTCTATGTGGAGGATGGTGAGTTAGAAATACACAGGTGGAAAGACTATGACTTAGTAGATGTCACAGTTCTATATGCTGAAGACGTAGCAATAGTTCCTGCGGGAGAATATCATATGTTTAAAGCTAGGCGTGACACTAAAGCACTAGAAGTTTACTGGTCTGAGTTATCACTCAATGATATTGAAAGAGATGTTGTAGGTGGGATGTCTAAAGAGTATGATCTCTTCCCTGAAACCATCGGAGATATTTTTGGAGTAAACATAGAGGATAAAAAGTAATGTCTAATATACTAGAGATTAAAAAAGTTGCAAGCGTTCCAACTTTAGTAGCTACTGCTGACTATGATCGTCTTGATTTTTCAGAGAAGCTGAAGTTTCTTGTTAAGACACGCACAGTAATTGAAAAAGAAATTAGTTGGGTTCAAAAAGATTTAGAAAAGTTTGTCAATAAACGTAAGTTTAGTTAATGAAATATCTAATAATAATACTAGTATTCTTTAGCAGTTCTTTACATGCAAAAGATAGTAGTATTCTTTTTAACTCATCGCTAAATGAACAAGAAATTTGTTTAGTTCAAGCTATTTATTTTGAAGCACGAGGTGAAACTTTAAGAGGTCAATTAGCAGTAGCAAATGTTATCTTGCAAAGAGTTTCTAATAAATATTTTCCTAATACTATATGTAAAGTAGTAAAGTCAGGTAAGTATTTTAAAGGAAGTCCTGTAAAGAATAGGTGTGCTTTTAGTTATTGGTGTGATGGTAAATCTGAAAGAATGTATGATAAGTTATCTTATAAAAAAGCACTAACCGTGAAAGACTTAGCATTAAGTGGGAGTGTTGTAGCTACAGTTGATAAGGCTACACACTACCATGCCCTATATGTTAATCCTAAATGGGCTAAAGAAATGAAAAAGATTTCACAAATAGGTAAACATATATTTTATAAATGACTTACATAATAGTTCAAGACATTCTAAATGAAAAATGTGTGGAGATAAAAGAGTTTGATTGCTTTGATCTATTAACAACACCTACTGGTATACCTCTTAAGTTTGATACTGAAGGAGAAGCTATAGAATTTCTACACTCTCTAGGGATTGATGATAGTGTAGTCTTTGAGGAAGGATGTGTTAGAATTGACAGAGTTCACTGAAGAATATAATGGGTACGTAGCTGTCCTACATAAAAATATAGCTACACTAAAGTCACAAGTAAGAGAGTTGACTGATGCTAATAAACAACTTAGAAAAGAATTGTCTATTGCAAAGCAGGGTAGCACTCCAAATAAGTTATGGGCTGAGTTAAATGACGGCAGAGATACATAACTTTTATGCTTACTGGAAAAAGAAGCAAGAGTATCTAAGAAAATCTCTTGGATATCCTGCTGATCTATGGTATACTATGTTAGACAATGGGTATGAACCTACAAACGAGGAAGAAGTAGAAAAGTTTTTAGAAGATATGATGGACAATGAGTAAGAATTTTTGGCAGAAAGAACGATCATCTCTATTGAGAGGACTTGTTCGCCAGTACAAAGAAGAAGGTTATGATATTAAAGAAGCTAGAAAACTAGCCAACATTGAGATCAATGAGATCATGGAAGACAAAGAAGATTTTGTCAGCAACCTATGGGATGAAACCTTCGACGATGTATAACCTAGTATACAGAGGCGCAGATGCCAAGAGTAACACCCTGAAAAGCTACAGGACTAGACGTGAAGCACAACAAGAGCTTGACGACAGGCAGGGCTTGTGCTATATGTTAAGACTACAAGACCATGAGACCTACTCAATTGCAAAAGGAAAGACCAATGCAACCCGAAGAAAAAGGAAGAAAAGGGCCATGTCCTAAGTGTAATTCTTCTGACGCCAACCATCACTACAATGATGGACACACCTACTGCTTTAGCTGTAAAACTTATCAACATCCAAAGGAAGTCACGACTATGGCTACTAGATTACCAATACAACAGACTGTGGCGGCGATGGCGGCTACTCCACCTACGCCACTTACTGAACTAACATCCAGCAAGATGGCTGAGTATAATGATATTGCAGATCGCAAGATACTGAGAGATACAGCCAAGAAGTATGGCACCCTCACAAAAAAGAAGGGGTCCATGACAACACACCATGTCTATCAGTACTATGATACAAATGGTAATCATATCTGTAATAAGGTACGTGACACAGCCAACAAAAAGTTCTGGTCCGAAGGACAGATGACCAGTGCTGGCCTCTTTGGTCAACAAGCTTTCACACAGAAGGGTAAGTTCATTACTATCTGTGAAGGTGAGGTAGATGCTATGTCGGCCTATCAAATGATGGGGTCTAAGTGGCCTTGCGTTTCCCTGAAGAATGGTGCAGCATCAGCAGTGTCTAACTGTAAGCAATCCTTTGAGTACCTCAATCAGTTTGATCAAGTAGTCTTATGCTTTGACAATGACAAGGCTGGCAAGCAAGCAGCTGCTGATGTAGCTGAAATCTTTGAACCTAACAAGTGCAAGATCATGCACTTAGAATTAAAAGATGCTAATGAATATCTTAAAGCAGGTAAATCAGAAGAATTTATAAACACATGGTGGGCTGCAAAATGTTTTACACCTGCTGGCATTATTAACCTAAATGATTTAGGCGATACACTTTATGATGAAAGTTATTGTGAGACCTGTCTCTATCCTTGGACACAGATGAATGATAAGACTTATGGTATGCGAACAGGTGAGTTAGTGACATTCACCAGTGGTGCTGGTATGGGTAAGTCGAGTATCATGCGTGAGCTAATGCACCACCTGCTTATGAACACCAAAGATAACATTGGTATCTTGGCAATGGAAGAAAGCATACGCAATACAGCCTTCAATATCATGTCAGTAGAAGCTAATGCTAGGCTTTATATCAAAGAAGTGCGTGATCAATATACCAAAGAACAACTACGTGAGTGGCAAGACAAAACTATAGGGAGTGGTAGGTTCTTTGCCTTTGATCACTTTGGTTCTATAAGCAACGATGAAATCTTAGGCCGTGTTCGTTACATGGCAAAGGCATTAGGCACCAAGTGGATTATCCTTGATCACCTATCTATCTTAGTATCAGGTCAAGAAGATAACGGTGATGAACGTAAGTCAATTGATATTCTAATGACTAAGCTGCGTTCTCTGGTTGAAGAAACAAACATAGGCTTGCTACTGGTAAGCCATTTACGTAGGCCAAGCGGTGATCGTGGTCATGAAGATGGCCGTGAAATATCCTTATCACATCTTCGTGGGTCTGCTAGTATTGCACACCTATCTGATGCAGTCATAGCATTGGAACGTAACCAACAGGCAGATGATGAGCAAGCAGCCAATACTACTACTATACGTATCTTGAAGAATAGATACACTGGTGACACTGGTGTTTCTTGCTACTTGCATTACGATAAAGATACTGGTAGGATGACCCAGATTGATAATCCTTTTGCGGAGAATGAAGGGTAAAGTATCAGTAAACCCTCACCGCCTCTTTGAGGCGAGGGTTTACTTCACAACATTAAAGGAAAATAAAATGAGTAATGTGGGTAAACGTAAACAATTTGACAGAGCTTTATATCAAGTAGCTGACAGGGATGCCAAGCAAGCTACCCTAAAGTATATTAAAGATATGAACTATACTACTATTGATACTACAGAGAGGAAAGACTTTGATATTGTCTGCAAAGCTACAGAAAGTATTCACCACCTCTATGAAGTAGAGGTTAAGTATTCTTGGAAGGGTGAGTGGAACCCTAGTTGGAAAGAAGTACGTATCCCTTACCGCAAGAACCGCTTGCTGCTTAAGTGGAAAAAGGAATATCCTGATGCACTCTTTACATTTATAGTATGGCGTAGCGATTGCAAACAGGCGTGGCATATTGACGCAAATATTTTACTTGACTGTGAAGTAAAAGAAGTGTCTAATAGGAACATCAGAGAGGGTGAGAAGTTCTTTCATATACCAGTGGAGGATGCTTGTCTCATTAAGGTATAATGGCAACAGCTATAGTTGATATTGAAACAGATAGTTTAAATGCAACAAAGATACACTGTATCGTAGCAAGAAGTTATAAAACTAATAAGGTTAAGGCGTGGGTAGGGCAGGAGTGTTCGGAGTTTGCTAGTTGGTCGCAGCAAATTGATACCTTTATTATGCACAATGGTATCAGCTTCGATGCTCCTGTCCTGAATCGTTTACTTGGATGTAACATAAAGCTTAGTCAGATACGTGATACTCTCATTGAGTCACAGTTATATAATCCTATACGTGATGGTGGTCATTCTCTTGAAGCTTGGGGTAAAACCCTTGGCTTTGAAAAGGGTGCCTTCAATGACTTCAAACACTACTCACCTGAAATGTTAGAGTATTGTAAGCGTGACACAGAAGTAACACGCCTTGTAGCACAGAAGTTAGAGGTAGAAGGTAAACCGTTCAAGCCTAAAGCTTATGAGCTAGAGTGTAAAGTCAGGGCTATCATAGATAAGCAGCAGAAGAATGGCTTTGCTTTTAAAATAAAAGAAGCTATGATCTTACAGGCTCAGTTACAAGATGAACTGTCTACACTGGAGCGTAAGGCAGAAGAAGACTTTGAACCAACTGAAGTAGTACTAAAGACTAAGACTAAATACATACCCTTCAATATAGCAAGTCGTAAACAGATAGCTGATAGACTACAAGCTAAAGGGTGGAAGCCTACTCAAATGACTGACAAAGGTAATGTAATTATTAATGAAGCAGTCTTGTCTAAGATTAAGTTACCTGAAGCTAAGATGTTCAATAGATATTTTCTATTGCAGAAACGCACTGGTCTACTAAAGTCTTGGATCATGGCATGTCAAGAAGATAACCGTGTACGTGGTAGTGTAATGACGCTTCGTACTATAACTGGAAGGATGGCTCATGCAGTTCCTAATATGGCACAAGTTCCCGCTGTCTATAGCCCTTACGGCAAAGAGTGCAGAGGACTATGGACAGTTGATGATACATCTAAGTATCGCTTGGTAGGTGTAGATGCCAGTGGTCTTGAACTAAGATGCTTGGCACACTACATGAATGACCCTGAGTATACTAACATTGTATTGACGGGTGATGTACATACAGCCAACCAAGAGGCAGCAGGATTACAAACTAGAGATCAAGCCAAGACTTTTATCTATGCCTTTCTCTATGGTGCAGGTGCGGCTAAGATTGGCAAGGTAGTTGGTGGTGGTCCTAAGAAAGGACAGCAGTTAATAACTAAGTTCTTAAATAACATGCCAGCCTTAAAAATATTAAGAGAAAATGTAGCTATGTGGTCATCTACTGGTACAGTACCGGCCTTGGATGGTAGACTGCTACATATTAGATCAGAACATGCAGCACTTAACACTTTACTTCAGGGGGCTGGTGCTATAGTATGTAAACAGTGGCTTGTTCATATCATGGAACGAGTCATTAAAGCTAAGTTAGATGCGAGATTAGTTGCTTCGATACACGATGAGTATCAGTTTGAAGTAGCTATCTCTGACATAGAAAGATTTTGTAGGCTAACAAAGGAGGCGATGACACAGACAACAAAGACACTGAAGATGAAGTGTGAATTAGACTGTGATTATAAAGTTGGAAAAACATGGGCTGATACACATTAAGTAGTTGACACTCTAAATCAGATAGTTTATACTGATGGAGTTGTAGTAGTAGACAAATATCAACAGCCACAATAGTGTGGCACTAAACACAAGGAAATTAATATGCCTATTCAACCGTTATATCTAACAGGTAAATGCTATTGGGCCTCTGTTGTAGAGCCTAATAGTACATTTGAACCTGCTTGGCAAGTTGATCTCTGCCTTGATGCAGATACCAAAGCTTTAGTAGAAGGTGCAGGTCTGAATGTACGTAACAAAGAAGATGAACGTGGTGAGTTTGTCACGTTGAAACGTAAGGTGCAGGGCAAGAACGGTCCACGTCAAGCACCTACGGTAGTGGATTCCCAAAACAATCCTTGGGATAAGAAACTTATTGGGAATGGCAGTGTAGTTACAGTAAAAGCACTTCCCTTTGAGTGGAACTATGCAGGTAAGGCGGGTACGTCTGCTGATCTTGCAGCAGTTCAAGTAGTTGAGTTGGTTGAGTACGGGGATAAAGACTTTGATGTTGTGGAAGGTGGCTATGTTAATAACGCTGCCTCTGAGATGTCAGATGATATCCCGTTTGGCAACTAGGTGAGGGTGGGGTGCTGCATTTTTTTGCAAAATGGTTCGTGTAGCACCCCAATCCTATTATGAAAAATATTAATACAATAGTAGAAGATATCTATGAGTTATTTAATCTCACACCTATAGAACGTGATGAGAAAGAAGTAGATGATCTCATAGATAACTTTGGTGAGATGCTTAAGGTTCACATCAAAGAATTTATGTATAGTAAACCAAGGGACAGTGGAAATCTTAGACTGTCTGCAATAGGAAAGCCTGATAGGCAACTATGGTATGATGTTAATACAGAAACAACAGAAGAAAAACTACCACCAAGTACACGTATTAAATTTCTATATGGATATATTCTTGAAGAACTTCTACTACTCTGTGCATCCATAGCAGGTCACACAGTAGAAGCGCAACAGAAAGAAGTTACAGTAGAAGGAGTACTGGGTCATCAGGATGCAGTTATTGATGGGGTTCTGGTTGATTGTAAGTCTGCTTCTGGATTCAGCTTTAAAAAGTTTGAGTCTAATACAATAGCTGACGATGATCCCTTTGGATACATGGCGCAGATATCTGCTTATGCTCAAGCCAATGGCATAGCTAAAGCAGCCTTTCTTGTAATAGATAAATCTACTGGTAAGATTTGTTTAACACCAGTACATTCTATGGAGATGGTCAATGCAAGCAGTAGAGTTAAGCACCTTAAAAAAGTTGTTAAAGGAAGTAGTATACCTTCTAGGTGCTATGCTGCTGTTCCTGATGGGAAGTCTGGCAACCTTAAGCTTGCTGTTGGTTGTGTTTATTGTAGACACAAAGGTGTGTGTTGGTCTGATGCTAATCAAGGTAAAGGAATACGTACTTTTAAGTATTCAAATGGTACAAGAGAATTGGTTGAAGTTGTTAAGACGCCTGACGTTGAAGAAGTAACTACCTAAATGCACTGGAAGTATCCTAGTAAGCCTAACCCTAACAAACACTTTGGGTTTGTCTATCTTATTACAAATAAGAAAACAGGTAAGGCTTACGTAGGATGCAAGCAGTATTGGCATCCAGTAAAAAGAAAGAAGGGTAGTGCTAAAGCTACCAAGAGAGAGTCTAACTGGCTTATTTATATGGGTTCTTCTAAGTTACTACTAGAAGATATTAAGAAGTTAGGCAAGAGAAGTTTTAAGTTTGAAATTATAGCTGAGTTTAAAAATAAAAGAAGCCTGAAATATTACGAGCTATACTACCAGATGAAATATAATGTCTTATCATCTACCTTAGAAGGTACAGATGAGCCAGCATACTATAATAATTATGTGGGTGGTAAGTTCTATAGGCCAGTACAAGAGTTTGAGGATGAACCAACAAAATATAAATAATATACTAGAGTTACAAGAGGAAAGTAAAAAAGATTCAAACAATATTTTATTCTTATCTGTTATATACCAAGCTCTATTGGATGCAACTAAGTCTAAAAGTATTACTGAGTCAAGTAGTATTACATCTCTAAGAAGAGAAGCTACCAATTGGTTCTTCGCTTCTATAGGTGTGACTAGTGAAAACTTTGAATTTATATGTGACTATGCCGAGCTTAATCCTAATAAGGTTAGAGAGTTTGCATCTTATGTTATTAACTCAGACAATAAAAAAGAAGTAAGACATAAACTAAATCTTTTACTAAGGAGAAAAGAACTTGAATAAACATTTGAATGATGTTAACATGACATACAAAGAACATTTCTTGTTTTCTTTCAGTATGTTAGGAGAAGGTATAGCAGTTGGGCTGGCGTTGATAATCCACGCTGTGTCTCCATGTCTGTTTACAAATACCTTTTCAAATTGGATTGAGTCTTGTAATAGAAAGCTTAGAAAATCTAAAAGGAAGTAGGCGTGAAGTGGATGGCTGAAGAAAGAGATCACTACATCTTAAGAAGAATGAAAGAAGATAGAGAGCAAGTGGAAAAAATACTAGACCATCAAAACAAAGCATTGAATACACAAGTTGGAGGTAATCATTATAAGGATTGTAAAATACAACCTGTAGAGTATATCTATTCTAACGGGCTTGACTTTCTTGAAGGTAATGTAGTTAAGTATATTACCAGACACAGAACAAAGGGTGATGGTGAAGCTGACATACGTAAAGTAATTCACTACGCACAGATGATACTACAAATGGAATACAATAAAGGAGACTAATTACATGCCTCAAATGACCCACCTTGGCATTAACATCAACCCCGCACAAGATCATTTGTTTGATGAGCTTGGTATTGCTAGGCTCAAAGAATCTTACATGATGGATAATGAGTTGTCTCCGCAAGAGAGATTTGCTTTTGTATCTAAAACATTTTCTACTGATAACGATCACGCCCAAAGACTTTATGACTATGCTTCTAAGCACTGGCTGTCTTACTCTACTCCTATACTATCTTATGGTAGGTCCAAGCGTGGACTGCCTATCTCGTGTTACCTTAACTACATTGATGACACCGCTGAAGGATTAGTAAACAATCTATCAGAGACTAACTGGCTGTCCATGTATGGTGGTGGTGTAGGTATTGGCTTTGGTATTCGTTCTGCTGATGACAAGTCTACGGGTATGATGCCTCATCTAAAGATGTATGATGCCTCTAGCCTAGCCTACCGTCAGGGACGTACACGTAGGGGAAGCTATGCTGCCTACCTAAACATTGATCACCCTGATATACTATTGTTCTTGGAGATGCGTAAGCCTACTGGTGATCAAAACTTTAGATGCTTGAACCTCCATCATGGTATTAATATTAGCAATAAGTTTATGCAGCTTATTGAAGATTCTATGACTGATCCTAATATAGATGATAGCTGGCATCTACGTGATCCACATACAAAAGAAATTAAAGATACTGTATCAGCAAGAGATATGTGGCAACGTATCTTAGAGATGCGTATGCAAACAGGCGAGCCATACATACACTTCATTGATACATCCAATGAGAAGATGCCAGTATGGTTGAAGCAGCTTGGCTTGGAGATCAACCAGTCTAACTTATGCTCAGAGATTATACTACCTACTAATAAAGATCGCACTGCTGTATGCTGCTTGTCTTCTCTTAACCTAGAATACTTTGATGAGTGGTCTAAAGACAAAGGCTTTCTTAAAGATATCTTGGAGATGTTGGATAATACTTTGAGTAAGTTTATTGAAGATGCTCCTGATAGTATTAGCCGTGCTAAATATTCAGCAATGCGTGAGCGTAGTGTAGGTGTAGGTGCCTTGGGTTTTCATGCTTACCTACAGAAGAAGGGTATGCCATTTGAATCTGCCGTGGCTAAGTCTGCTAACATGAGAATGTTTAGACACATTAGATCAGGTCTTGACTCAGCTAACCTTGAGCTTGGACGTGAGAGAGGCGAGGCTCCTGATGCCAAAGGCACTGGACTAAGGTGTAGTCATGTCATGGCTATTGCACCTAATGCTTCTTCCTCTATTATTATGGGCAATACCTCTCCATCTATTGAACCTTGGAGAGCTAACGCCTACAGACAAGATACCTTGAGTGGTTCTTTCTTAAATAAAAACAAGTTCTTAGATAAGCTTATTAAAGACAAGTGTGAAAAGAATACTAACTTAAACTATGATCGTATCTGGTCATCAATCATTGCTAATGATGGTTCAGTGCAGCACCTACGCTGCTTGAACGACCAAGAGAAAGAGATATACAAGACTTCTATGGAGATTGATCAGCGGTGGGTGATTGAACATGCTGCTGATAGGCAGGAATACATTGATCAGTCTCAGTCACTCAATGTTTTCTTCAGGCCAGATGCAAACATCACCTACCTACATGCTGTACACTTCATGACATGGAAGAAGGGAGTCAAGACTATGTACTACTGCCGTTCTGAAAAGATTGGTAAGGCTGATAAGGTATCACGTAAGATTGAACGGGAGATTATACAGGAGATTGATATGGAAGCACTTGCTTCTGGTGAGGAGTGCTTGGCTTGTGAAGGTTAGCATGATATATAAGTGGTACTGTTATCTAAGATCAAAAGGATACGGAATTTTTACTAGCATATCCTGTGCTATGTGGAACAGCCGCTATCCTTTTGAACATGAAGATGACATACCAAGGGAGTGGAAAGACAACAGAGGAAAGAGGCCCTACTATGACCAGTAAATTAAAACTTCAAGACAGACGTGACTACTTCAAACCGTTCCACTACCCGTGGGCATATGACCTGTGGTTGAAACATGAACAGTCTCACTGGCTGCACACTGAAGTACCCATGATGGAAGACATTAAAGACTGGAAGAATACCCTCTCTACTGAAGAGAAGTATTTCTTAACTAATATCTTTAGGTTCTTTACTCAGTCTGATATTGATGTAGCTGGTGGGTACATTGATAACTACCTACCTAACTTCCCACAGCCTGAAGTACGCATGATGTTGTCAGGCTTTGCTGCTAGAGAAGCACTACACATTGCAGCCTACTCACACTTGATTGAGTCACTGGGTATGCCTGACTCTACATACAATGAGTTCTTGGAGTACGATGCCATGCGTGAGAAGCATGAGTACTTCATGGCTAATGTAAACAGTAAGAAAATATCTTTGCCTATTAAGATTGCTGCTATCTCTGCCTTCACTGAAGGGCTAGCACTGTTCTCTAGCTTCATCATGCTACTTAACTTTCCACGTCATGGTAAGATGAAGGGCATGGGACAGATTGTAACGTGGTCTATTGTAGATGAGACACAACATGCAGAGGGTATGATCCAACTCTTTAGAACTTACATTGAAGAGAACCGTAAAGAGTGGAACGATGAAACCAAGTCAGCCATCTATAGCATTGCAGAGACTATGGTTGAACTGGAAGATAAGTTTGTAGACTTATCATTTAAGATGGGTAAGGTAGAAGGTCTTAGGGATACTGAAGTAAAGGAATACATCAGGTACATTGCAGATCGTAGGCTTATCTCTATGGGTATGAAGGGTATCTTTAAAGTCAAACATAATCCTCTGCCTTGGGTAGAGACTATGATCAATGCACCTACTCATACTAACTTCTTTGAGAACCACTCTACTGATTATGCAAAGGGTGCATTGAGTGGTAGCTGGTCAGAAGTATGGGCAGAAAGTGCTTGACAAAATTAAAATTTAAAGTATAATGTACAAAAGGATAAGGAATATAGATGAAGAAAGCACCCAATACTGTATACATAGGATACGATCCTAAAGAGAATACAGCCTATGAAGTTTTAAAGTTTACCATTGAACGCATAGCCGTAGATAATGTACGTGTTGTACCTATCCGGCGTGATGTAGTAGAACGAATGGGTATGTACACCAGAGAGTTTGATGTAGTTGATGGACAAACTATTGATAAGATTGATGGCAAGCCCTTCTCAAGTGAGTTTAGTTTCACTCGCTTCTTGGTGCCAGCCATGAACATGTATGAAGGCTGGGCCTTGTACATGGACTCTGATATGTACCTACGTACTGACATCAATGAAATCTTTGAAGAGTATAACTCAGACTACTATCCCTTGTACTGTGTTAAACATAAGTATGCACCGGGCGATGGTATTAAAATGGATGGGCGTAAGCAACAGAATTACCGACGTAAGAATTGGTCTAGCCTTATGCTCTTTAACTGTGGGCATAATCTTAATAAGAAGCTTACTCCTGAACTTGTAAACACACAGACAGGAGGCTACCTACACGGCTTTGAGTGGTTGCCTGATAAAGATTCTGATATTGGTAGTATCCATGAAGAATGGAACTGGTTGGACAATCATTCTCCAGAAGACATGGACGCCAAGAACGTACACTTTACTACAGGCGGTCCTTGGTTTAAAGATTGGAAGTGTGGACGTACTATTGATGGTAAATATGCAGCCGAATGGAATGGGGATTATACATACCTAGCAGGGCGAGGCAAAGTAAAGCCAATGGATATGTATAATGAAGTATAAGTTTGTAACATGTTTCAATGAAGACTACCTACAGAAGATGTCTTTGCATCTTCTTAGGTTGATGACTACCTCATGGGAATCATCTATAGAAATTCATTGTTATTACTATGATGTAGATATTAAAAAACATTCTCTCCCTAAGGCTGATCATATTTTCTACCATAACTTAGAAGAGGTAGAAGATTATAATGAGTGTATGGAAGCCAATAAAATACATAACGGTACTGAAGGAGGGGCAGTACAGTACAACCGTTCAATAGACGCTACTACATTCATACCTAAAGTAATGTCTTTAACTGAAGCTGCTTTTGAGAACGAGAAGTGTTGGCTGTTCTGGTTAGATGCTGACACTATTTCTAAGAAGAACATTACGGTAGATTCTCTTGATAAGATGCTGCCCATTAATGAAGATAAGTGTGACATTGTTTATCTAGTGGATGATAAAGATGAGCCAGACTATTTTCTACAGGGCTTTAATCTATCACGTCAAACAGCCGTTGATATGCTTGGTGATCTACGTGGTTGCTATATCTCTAGTGAATTTCTAAACTATCGTGAGTGGTTTGATGGTTTCATTATGAGTAGGCTGATGACTATCTATACTGCACATGGTATGAGAGTGCATGAGTTAAGCTTACAGAACTCTATAGTAAGTGATTTGTTTATTCACCTCAAGGGTAGTACTAACATTGCTCTCAGGGATGCTACTGGTGAAAGAGTATTTAAACTATCTAATGAAGCAACTTCTCCTGACATCTTACCTAATAGGTACAAGCAGCTTGCTGATATTATAAGAAATTACAAGCCAAAAACTATCTTGGAAACAGGTACATGGAATGGTGGACGTGCTATTGAAATGGCTCTAGCTTCTTTTGAAAACTCAGATGAGCTACACTACATTGGCTATGATCTATTTGAAGATGCCAGTATTGAAGTTGATGAAGAAGAGTTTAATGTAAAGCCTCATAATACTTATGCCGCAGTCGCCAAGAGACTGAATGAGTTTACTGAAGTTATGCAGAAGACTAATAAGAAGTTTACTTTTGAACTTCACAAAGGAAATGTACGTAACACTCTTACATCTCTAACACTAGGTAAGATTGATCTTGCCATGATAGGTAGTGGTAATAGTATTAAAACTGTAGAGCATGAGTATGCCATGCTTAAACATGTTCCTATTGTAGTGATGGATCATTTCTTTACTAAGGACGACGACGACAAAACACCACCTGAAGAATATCATGGAGTTAAAAATGTCTTTGATGCAATACCTACGAAGAAAGTTGACGCTCAAGAAACTACTGAGGATGGTTGGACTGTATTCGATGAGGCCACTAATGTTAGGAAATACATTCTACCTTCTAGTGATAATGTCGTTGGTGGTGGGCATACTCATCTCTGTCTACTTCTCTCCGATGAATCACTACCTGACTGCCCCGATGAATTAAAAAGAGTTCCTGTAATTGTACACCCAAGGGACTGTGTACCAAAGGAATATATTAGAGATAACATTGTTTCTAATATGAAACTTCTTAATGATAAGAAGTGGGTATCCAAACATCCAATACATAAAGGTAAAGCTATTCTAGTTTCTGCTGGTCCCTTTACTGACTATGCTGATATCAAAGAGTTAATGAATAAACACAAGGATATCAAAGTACTATGTGTTAAACATTCTTATCCTACTCTTTTAAAGAATGGTATTGTTCCTTGGGGTTGTATCATTCTTGATCCACGTCCTATCACTGGTGTGTCTACGCATGGTGTAGTACGTAAAGAATTATTTAAGAAGCTTAACCCTAAGACTAGGTTCATGGTAGCATCCATGACTGATCCTAGTGTCACTGAGCATCTCATTGAGAATGATTGTAATGTATGGGGATGGCATGCTTTTACTGATTCACTGAGAAGTGAGGAAGAACAAGGACAAAAGATTAAGAACCAACAAGTAAAGATCATGGATGAGCTAGGCATTCCAAAGGGTGCTACTCTAATTACAGGTGGTACGTGTGCTGCCATGAGGGGTATTGGTATGCTCCATACTCTAGGGTTTAGAGACATTCACCTCTTTGGTTTTGATTGCTGTATGAAAGAGCCTACCAAGGAGCAGATGACTGAGACTACAGGAGACTTAGAAGGTGGGGAGACACCTAGACCTAAGTACTTCCAAGTAACAGTAGACAATAATACATACTGGACTACAGGTGAGCTTCTAGCTATGGGTCAGGACTGTGAGAAAGTATTCTCCGATGAAGGTCTTGAAGGTATCTTGACTTTCCACGGTGAGAATACTATGGTAGCTGATCTGTGGCAGCTTAAGGAAGCACTGGAAAAACGTCCACAATTTGAGGGATACTATGATTGATACTAATAAGTTATTGAGTAGGCAGGGACCATCTAAAAGATACACTGAGCTACTTACTGAATACCAGAATATGCACAAAGTTAGTGACGGTATGTTCAATGGGCGTAGTCTAGTAAAGTTTATAGATATAATTAAAAATTATTTAGATAAGCATGAATGTAAAAGTCTAATTGATTATGGTTGTGGTAAGGGTCTTCTATACACAGAAGACTTTAAGAAAGTAACTCGTAGTAACGAGGCACTGCAAGTACCCCTTACTGAGTACTGGGGATTGAATAAGCTTGCGCTATTTGATCCGGGCCATGAAGAGCATAACAAATTGCCAATGGGTTTGTATGATGCAGCTATTTCAACTGATGTACTGGAACATGTACCAACCAGTGATTTAGACTGGGTGATCAGGGAAATCTTTAGCTACTCTCAGAAGATGGTGTTTCTTAATATTGCATGTATGCCAGCAATAAAGAAGTTAGCAGATGGTAGCAATGCACATATTTCTTTACACAGTCCCTATGATTGGTTGCAATACATTGCTGAAATTACAGACGACTTTACTAAGCAATACCCAGACTTCACTGTCTATGTTTTCTTTGATGTTTTAGATGAAGATGATAGACTAATAACAGAAGGGTATAAGATACATAAGCGTATTAATATTATACCCCTAACTCAAATGGATAAAGACACAAACAATGTAATAGTAGGAGAAGAATAATGTTAGGAATTGCAGATTCAGTTATCGGAGTAGCAGGTAAAATTCTTGATAAGTTTGTTGAGGATAAAGACCTAAAGACTAAACTCAATGCAGAGTTAAAAACACAATTGGTTTCTCTTGATCTTGCCCAAGCACAGGCAAATATTGAACAAGCGAAACATCCATCTATCTTTGTAAGTGGAGCTAGACCTGCTATCATGTGGGTATGCTGCTTTGCTCTTGGTTGGCAGTTTATCTTAGCACCTATCTCAAGTTGGGGATTGGCTATCTGGTATCCTGTCATAGTCTTACCTGTACTGGATACACAGTCTCTTATGACGCTGATGCTATCTCTACTGGGTCTTGGTGGTATGCGTACTGCTGAGAAGTGGAAGGGTGTAGCCAGAGATAACATGAAAAAATAAATGGCTCTCAATGAAAAGCAGGAGAAGTTTGCTCAGTCGTATATCCTTCACAGGAATGCGACTGAAGCAGCTAAGTCAGCAGGATACTCAGCAGCGTCAGCAGCCAACCAAGGCTACAGGCTTATCAATAATGAAGAGGTTGCTGAGAGAGTAAGAGAACTAGAGAATGAACTCGTAACTAATGTAGATGTTATTGAAGAGATTGAAAATCAATATACATTTGCAAGAGCCAACGGTCATACCAACAGCGCACTAAAAGCCCTTGAGTTGTTGTCTAGGATCAGGGGTAATAACTCTGACATGGATGGAGTGCTTGATGAGAAGTCTTTAGAGGATGGTATAGTACAATGTTTAAACATCTTAGGTCCAGATAAGGTGTATACCCTGCTAAACAAGTGTGATTTCATGGAGGATGAAGAAGAAGAAGCTATAGAGGTGGTAGAAGAGAAGGAAGATACCACTGAAATAGACTAAATCAACGCTAGGTGGGGTAGAAGGCCCGTACAGCAACATTAGTACCTCTAGGGTAGGACAGGTTACAAACTACCCTAGATGGCTACTCAGTGAGGCTCTACGGGCCTATTTTTTTCTCATTTTACTAAGAGGATTCTCCAATGCGTTCTTGATATTTAATTCAACCTTCTCTGTTAGAGTTTTCATTTTATTTTGTAGTGAATCATCAAGACTATCCATACGAGAGTTGATCCTATCCCTTAGTGTACTATTACGATCATTCTCTTTGTCAATCATAGAGCGAACAGAATCCTGCACGTTCTTAGTTCTTTTTTCAGTGGCATCTATTAGGCGTTCTATTCTTACGATGTCCTGCTTGAGATCATTTTTAATATCTCTTGAGTAATCTCTAGCTTCATCAGAAGATTTCTTTAGACCAATCATTTCTTTATGTAATACAGCAAGCTTCTTATCTATACCTGAGAGGTCAGGCTTAACATACTTCTCTATTTTAGAACGCATGATCATGTAGTCTTTATAAAATTCAAAGCCAAAAAAAAGTCCACTGCCAATTGTACCCAACAGTGGCACCAGAAGAAGCAGCTTACTACCTCCTAGCTTTATACCCTTGTATTCTATTTCTGCCATTGACTGTCTACCATTTGTGAGTGCATTTGATTACTACCTCCAAACATTAAATATTGAGCTACGTTATTTGTCTGTATTGAACCATCATCTAGTCTTACTCCACTAAAGAAACCGGGAGTATCTTGTAAAGTTACTTGAGTATCAAAGAAATTTTTACTACTACCAAGAATGCCCATCACAGCCAGTGTTCTTACCTGATTAGTTGAGTCATACTTACCCTTATCACCCATCCTATTCATAATTTTCTTTACAACTTTATTCCGCACCTTCTGAGCAACAGACTTCTTAACTTCAGCTTTTGTTTCTGCCTGTTCTTCAGGTTCAGAGACATCTTCTCTTGCGGTCTCAGGCTCAGTAGATTCCGGCTGTGGCTCACTAACCTCTACTTCTATTTCCTGTTGTACTTCTACCTCTACCTCTTGCTGTACTTCTACTTCTTCTACTGTAGTTGTTTCTACAGGTTGTTCTACTACACTACTTAATTCTACAGTCTGAATTTCTTCTACTGTAATTGCAGCAGCTACTTGTATTTCTTGTTGCTGTTGTACGGGTTGAACTTCAATATCTTGTATCTCTATGATCTCAATACTTTCTTGCATATCAATAATATTAATTACTTCTGATTCTAGGTGACTAATAAGATTAAAGGTTGAAGTAAGAAATGGATTTGAAAAACTAGGGCCAAAGAATGAATTTGGGAATCCCGCATCTATACCAAAGAGTTCAAACTGTCCCTGTAAATCTATAAAATTATTTTCTGGTATTGTTTGAGAAAATGAAAAGGATCGTAGACCTGTAAAATCTAACTCTACTTCATGTTCAAATTTATGTACGACACTGATTGAATCTAACAGTGTAACTGTAAGATTAAATATATCCCTACAGTCAGAGTTTTGCATAGTGTTGCCATCAACACATGATGGTAAGACAGAGTTGCTTGGATGTGATTTAACATCTACACCATAATTTATATCAAATCCTTTATTAATTTGATCTGTAGTCATATTGTTTTTAAAATCAAATGTACTAGTATAAGTACCACCCGGACCTTGTTTACCTGCTGTACAAAAATTACCAGAAGAACAACCTCTACCGCCTCCTGTATTTGTACCACCAGATGTAGTAAAGTCACTCATATTAGGTAGGTAATTAGAGGTAGTCTCTGTATCTAAATTTTCTGTGTAAGCTTTTAAAGAAAACAAACACAAGCCTAGTATAAGAAACCACTTAGTCATTAGACTAGCTATCTTCTGGATCAATAGGATAATCATCTTCTGTATTTAAAGAGTAGTCCTCAACTTTTTCTTTTATGATTAAGATACTGTTACCTTCTGGAGCATCCTTTGGGTTAGCTACCCATGCTATCTTTGCTTCATTACCTATCTTACCCTTATAGGGGCAGGGAGTACCAGCCATCCACATAGCATCAAATACTCTTTTATCTGAGCATAGAAGACTAACCCCTGCAACTTTCATGCCCATCCCATACAGAGTACGGCTTAATTTAAGTAGCTCACACGTACTATCTGAAATTGTAATACCAGATGAGAAACCAAATATCTGAGTCTGTATTGCTGAACTCATAGCACTCTTACATACATCAGTATTGTTAACTACTATGGAGGGTGAAGAAGCAGTAGGCGGCGTCTTGTCGGTGGATACTACTGTAGAAGTTACAGTATTAGTGTCTGCTGCATACCCTACAGTAGTAAAGCAAAATACTAGAAGCAGTATATATAAAATATTTCGCATAGCATCCCCTTATTTATAACTCCAAATCCAAGGTCTAGGACTTTCTTGAGAATTTTCTAAATCATCTATGTGTATAAATCTTTTATTATGTGGACCTCTTTGAGCCACACCAATGCCTGTCATGCCACACTCCAATGCTAATCGCACTAGTCGTAGGGCATCTTTACCTACTACTTGTACATCTACAGCCCTGCCTTTAATGTGTGCTGAGTATCTACTTCCACCTATAGCTACGTTATGTGCAGGGTGTCTGTAACCAGACGTAATAATCATAGGAGTGTTATATTTTTTTCTTAGTTCTTCTAGTTTCAACATGAAGTTATCGTCCATGTTACACTCTCCAGTGCCTTTACAACGAAGCTCTTTCTCTGTAAAATATTCTGAGTTGATAGACATTACTTTATTATTCTTTCCATTAAGTTATCTAGTTTAATTTCTAAACGATCAAAGCGATCCATGATCTGTTTTAAGTCTCTCTCTACATCAGTTTTTAAAGCGTACTCTCTAGCCATATCTTCTCTAGTTCTACTGAGTAGCTTACGGTTGTCATCTATCTTGACGTTGACACCCCTGACCCACCATATGAAAGAGCCACAGGCTAGGCTTAGTATAGCATTCCATATCATGCTTACAGAGGCATCCATTATTTATTTCCTTGTTGTCGTAGGTTTAAATATTCACCTTGATATTGTCTATATAGATTCAGTATTTCTCTAAAAGATTCATTAACAGGTGGTCTAAAACCTGTTTCTTTTTTAGTATCTTCTGCCCATTTTATTATATCTTCTATATTAGGTTCTTTTGGATAATACCTACCTGAAGCCATTCTATTAAATAAATCCTCATCCATTCTTTCTTCAAATAAACCGCTTCTAGTTATGACTTTACGTATCTTACCGGGACTAGGTGCTACTGGTTTACCTTTTACTTCTTTAGATGCAGCAGCCTTGTACTGTTGTACTAAATTATTAACATCTCTAGCATAACTATAGCTATCTTCTAATGACTTTCTATATCCATCTACAAGTTCTTGTACAGTTGTTATCCCTCTATTTTGATAGACATCTTTAAAGCTACGAATAGCATCTCTCTTATCTCTTTCAAGTGCTTTAAGTTTTAATGGGAATATTGTATTAAGATCATACGCTTCTGGTTTAATACCAGCTAATCCTGTAAGCTGATCTTGCAAATATTTTTTAGTTCCTGTTTTACCTTTCTTAATACCATATCTATCAATTAGTGAAGGCTCTGCATCAAGCCACTCCATTCCAACTAAATCTTTAGGACGTTTTACTCCTTCTGGTTTAGATAAATCAGCAGATGTATATATATCTCTAGCTGATTTAATACCACCCGGTTCAAATGTTTTATAAATTTCAGCCACTGTTGTTTTAAGATAATCTAAACTACTATCTTTATTATCAAATAATTTTTCTCCATATTCATTTTCATTTGACGCTATATTTTTTACAAGTGAACCTAACATAGATAGTGAGAATGTATCTAAAATTGGATTTATAATACCTTCAGTAGCCGCCTGTGACATAGCAGAATCAATATTGCCTCCTTCATCAACGGCTCTGACTGCTGCTGTAATCATATCACTACCAGCAGCCCAAGGATTAATATAACTTAAATTAATTCTACGACCTTTTCCATTTTGATCTGTACCAAAATTAAGATAATTACTTCCTTTATTATAATCAGTACTCATAATTCTTTCTATGCCTTCTGATTTAGTATAGCCTGTATCTCCTACAGGTTTTCCCATACCCATTATATAAGCAGAACTTGCTGAGAGTGCTGGAACAAAGCTTATAGTAGATACTACTGCTCCCATTCTTTTCATTCCTTCACTTCTCTGATGCTGTCCTTTTAAAAGACCTGTTTCTTTACCATCTATATCAAAAGCTTTTTCACCTTTTGACATTAATTCGTTACCATCTTTAATATCATTATAAGCATTCTTTATAATATTTTTAGATGTCCTAGCCATCTCCGTTTTAAATGCTAAGAAGTCAGCGAAAGGTATTCTTCGAGATCCTTTTATAATCCTAGGAACATTTGCATAATTCTGCATATGATCACCTACAAGTCTAGCAGCCTCTTCGTCTAGTCTTGTTATAGGTACTGGTGTTCCTTTATCTGTACGAAGAGTTCTTACTATTTCATCAGGATCAATTCCTTTATCAAGTAAAGTTTGGCGTTGCATATCTCTTTCATTTAAGAAAGCAAATTCTTTAACTACATCGTCCATTGCTTGATAGAGTTTAACAGCACTTGTATTGTATTTTTTTGCACGTTTCTTTAATTCATTTCCACCTTTATATAAAGGTGATTGAAAATTAAAGAAATCTTTATTACCTGCTTCTGCTAACGCACCTTTTAAAGCATTAAAATCTGTACCACTTTGTGTAGTTCCTAAAGCTAATCCTCTAACCATCATTTTTTCTATTTCTTCATTAGGCACATCTCCATAAATAATATTTTCTTTTTGTGTTAAGGCTTTAGCAATATCTATCATTCCCCTTACTTTAGAAGGACGCATATATCCTGCACCTAAAGCCATCATAGCAGAACCTAAAAAGTTTCGTGCTATTGCTGAAGGACTGTAGACAGTTTTAGCTGCTCTAGTATAAGCTTGAGCAGTTAAGA
>UEXM01000985.1_pt1 | contig 26527 bp, 40 predicted proteins | sample 1796661 | NCBI WGS metagenome assembly UEXM01 (sample SAMEA4772469, study PRJEB27181) | metagenome
TATTGTGGTGGTGTGTATAGGTGTGTTATTCTTTTCTAGTCCGTCTCCGTCCTTTTTATAAAGCCCGTCCCGATCCGTCCCCGTCAACTGATGGGATAGGTTGCGTACACTCAAAATTATTTACGAGAGAGAGCGAGAGAGAGGACAAATACGATTAATTTCCCTATTCCCTAGAAATGTATGTTTTCTATTATTTTTTATAGATACTATTAGTAATTAGTCCTAATGTGTGTATAATACTACTTATAGTAACCAATTCATATAAATCTAAGGAGGATAACTTATGAATAATATAGAGAAATTTACACCTAAAGTGTGTAAGCAAGTAGACCAAGAAATGAACAAGGTTCTTACAGAACTTGGAGACAAACTAGGTCTTAGAATTGAGATGAAAGGGGGTTCATATTGTGCAGACTCATTCACAACTAAACTCAACATCTTATTACCTAATGCAAAAACTGATGAAGAAAAAGCGTTAGAGTATCAATTAACATCTTTGGGATTAGATCCACAAAGCAACTCAGAATATGAGTTAGTGGGTTATAAACCAAGAGCAAGTAAACGACCATTCGTTATGATCAAAAGATCTAACGGGGCAAGGTATGTAACTTCAGAAAGTAATGCTATTCGTTATTTCAGAACTCCTGAAATGGCTAAGAAGTTTGCAAGAGCAAACGAAGTTAAAAACATTATGAATGAGGGGGTGTAATTATGAGTACACGATCTCATATAATGTGCGAGGTTGGAGATGATAGAAATATCATCTCTAGCTATTGTCATATGGACGGCTATATTGACGGAGTAGGTAAAACCTTACTTACTCATTACAACGATCCACTTAAAGCTTACGACCTTGTCAAGGTTGGATATATGTCATCTTGTTGCGACACGATTGAAGAAATCAAAGAAACAAGAGTAAACAAAGATGAACCAATAGTTTATAGAGATTTAGAGGGGGCGTTTAGAGACCTTGATCCCTTATTTATAGAGTATGTTTATTTTTGGGACGGCAAGGCTTGGAATGTATCTTTCGCACAAAGCGTTGAGAAACCAAGTGATGCACTTCAAGTAAGATATGGAAACCATTTTTATTATCATTCTAACTTTAAAAGGTTAGATGATCTCATTAATTTAGAGGTGGCTTAATGGAATTAAATAACAACAAATCATATTTTATTAATGTTATGTGTTATGACGAATGTGAAAGATCTGTTTTATTTTCTATGCCTAATGGGGAAATATCAAAGCACTCAGACGACAATGATCCAAAGTGTTATTTTGATATGCCGATAGATCAAGCATCATCATTTCATTATGACCATTTAAAACAATCTGAAGTAAATAGTTACGTCCTGAATGGCTATAGTCATTTAGATTTAATTAAAGCAACAATGATTGGCGACACTATGGGCTATGAGGGAATGTGGGACGACTTTAATTATACGATTATTGAAATAACAGAAGTTTATGAATGTTATTGGGATAATGAAAATAATGAATGGTGGTATAAATCAGAAAACTTAATTCATAAATTTTTAGAGGTGGCTTAATGAATTGTCAATTATGTGGAAAGCGTGAGGACGAGAGAGCAATACAAGAGCAAGGGGAGTTTTCCCTTTGCTTGTCTTGTGCAGATGTTTATACAGATGATGAGTTAGTAGATCAAATTAAATATCAGAACAATCCTACGGAGTTGGGTAGTGCTGAAGTAACTATATCTATAAACTTTGGAAGAATTGTAGTTAGACATCATGAGGGTGATATTTTGCATTCTTGGATAGCACAAGGTAACGATTGGAATGATATTTTTAATTTAATCCACGAACTTAAAGGGAGGGCAAATGGATAAAATCTTACACGACATTATTGATACTTGTTTAAGGCTACATGAGTATCAAAGAAAACAAATAGCCATAATATTATTAGCATCAACTCTTGGAGATTTATCAAGGGTTGATACGGCAGAGTTAATTTTAAAACTAAAATCATCAATAGAGGGGGATAACTAATGGATAGATTTAAAACACCAGAAGAAATTGAAAAGTATTGGACGGACATCTCAGCTAAGCATTTAGTGGGTAAAAAAATTGTTGAAGTCCGTTATATCGACAACAAAGAAAAAGAACATTGGCATTGGTATAACAAAGGATTAGTTATTATTTTTGATGACGGCTCTTGGATTATGCCTATGTCAGATGACGAGGGTAATGATGCTGGGGCAATAGCCACTTCTTTTCCCGAACTTTTAACCATTCCCGTAATTTAAGGAGATAAATTATGTCAACATATTACAGACCAACCAAACCAATTAAACTCAGACACATCAAAGAAAACCTAGATTTAGAAGAAATAGGCTTTCAGGTTATTGATGATGACGAAGAAGATAAGCATTATTTTCTTTACGAGGGCAATTACATTCATTATGCAACCGACTCTAGAGGACTTGTTGTTGATGCTTTCCGTTATGGTGGCAACAATGCAGATAAAGTTTTATCCGTTCTGGAGGAAGAATACGAAATGACTTGGATCTCCGAGTATGAAGATATGTATGACGATCATGCAAGTGAAGAAACTTCCGTTATACAAATAAACTTTTCAGACCTTATAGGAGAACAAGCATGAGTTGGTTAACCATAATAACAGCGTTAATAGTCTTTGGGACTCTTATAACATTTTCAGATGATGACGACAGGAGGAGATAATTCATTATGAATATAGATACATTAGAAAAAGAAATGCTTAATGCTATTAATATAGAAAGAAAAGGGGTAGAAGAAGAAAACTCTTTTACTACTTTAGAAACTATTGATTTTAGATTTGATAATTTACAAAATTTTTTTCAAAAATTATGCAAAGAATACAGGGGGGAAGAATGATTAAGATAGAAAAAAATGTGCCTATAACAAACAATTTGCAAGGCCGTCCTAGAAATACAGAAGTTACAAAATATGATGACGCCATTAATAGTATGGAAGTTGGAGATAGTTTTGAAGTCTGTTCTTTTAAGGAAATTACACACGCAAGAAACAGTATTGGTTTTAATACTAAAAATAACTTTAGTTGCAGAGATAAAAGATTTACAACAAGAAAAACAGGCAACCATTTAAACATTTATAGAGTATGGAGGACTGCATGATTGTTCCAAGCAATAAACCAACTAAAGCCCCCAACATTCAAAAAGATCTAAACACTTATATCTACAAGAAAGTTTATGCAATGAACGGACCAGAACTCAGACTTTGCTTAATTGAGTTTATGAAGTATTGGTATGAGGGTTGGAGTAATAAAGAACTTTATGAATTATTAAAAAAGGAGAACGAAGATGAAACTAACTAGCGATAACTTAGAAAAGATTTTTAACTATATAGAGTCTCAATTAGAAGATGATGACGGCAGAGGAGAATTTGACGAAGAAACTCCAATCTTATCAGCAGTTGATAGAACTATAGAAATGTTTAAGGAGAACGAAGATGAGTAAAACAAAATTGATATGCGTACCAGCAGAAATTTATATTGAGCATACTTGTGAGTTTGCTGACCAAATTATGCAAGATAGGTTGAATAGATCATACGAAGATTATCTTCTGGGTAATGACGATATTGGATATTCTTATACTGACGAGGGACAAGATATATTTAACGATATATTAGACGAGGTTGAGAGTTTCTTGGCTAAGTTTAATGTTGTTAATGGATCAAGATATGATCCTGAGGAGTCTTTAACTTGAACCACATCAAGTAAACAATTATAATCAATCAAGATTGAGTGGTTTGAAGGATAGCTTTCACTCCTTATGTTATTTGGAAGTTATCTTTCTCCCCCTTTACAAGCCACTCAATCACCTTTTTGGAGAGAGCAAGTGTTATTTACTATTTGCGTTATTCTTTTTATCCTCATCCTTTGTGTCGAGGACGGGAACAGGAGTTGAGTCATCCTCTGCTAATTGTCCCTCAATAGTTTGACCGAGAAGTTGTTGTAGTCTTTTCTCTACTTCTTCTCGGCTCATTTGATCTACAAGGCCATATTTAACTTCTTTACGATCAACAATTAATCCACCTATTTTCAACAAAGAGTTTTGAGCAGTTATTGCAGCGTTAAAAGATCCATGCTCTAAGGCTTTATCTCTAATATCATATAGATCTTGAACTGCCCTATCATAATTTAACTCATACTTCTTCTTTACCTCATTCATCAAATAGTTGTATTCGCTTCGGACCAGAGGGTTCATCATAAGTTTATTTGCTGCTTGGCGAGGATCTTTATAGCCAGATTTAGTTGCAGCGTCCACAAAAGACATTCTAGGGTTATTAACGGAGTGCCAGATAAACAAGTGTTGCCTACGATTAAGGCGTTTATCTAAGTTGCAATATTCTATAGGGGGTTCGTCTGTAGCCTCAATGATAGGCTTGTATTCTAGATCTTGTTCTTGGGTTTGGTTTTTCATACCTAGATTGTATTAGCTATAAGTATTTATGTAAAACAGCGGACCAGCTTGCAGGACCAGATCCTGATGAGGAATTATAATACTAGACATCCCTACTAAATCTTATAGTATTTTCCTAGATTCTAAAACTTTGTTCCCGTCCCGTCAAGAATTATTTCATATTAATAGTAAGTTTCCCTTAATCTCCATGACAAAAATGAAAAAAATAAAATAATTGACAAAGCTTGTAACCGCAGGGGTTTCGGACGTCATGTATTTATGACAAAAATAAGACAATATTAATTCTTTGGAGTTTCTGGATCTAACTTAACGTCAAACTCAGGAACAAAAGTAACGAGTCCAGATTGATCTACGTAGTTAGATAAGATCTCATGCACATATCCCAAACTTAAATCTTCGTTGTCTGTAGAGTCTAATATAACGGAGAAAGCATAAGACATGAGAGTTAGACTTGTGTTAAGCCTACTTTCTCCCCTGAGTTCAAAATTATTAAGCATACTATCGCAAGAATCAATTATTTCACTAATACTAGGCTTACCTTTTTTCTTATTAATATCTACTATTTTTAAACTCATACCTCATCATATTAAATAATGAGGAGCTTGTCTTTAGTAAATCAATTACTTTTTAAGAAATTCGCAAAGCTCTTGCCAACCTTCAACTTGTTGTGCTAGGCGTTTGTTTTCTTCGGCAAGATCTTGTAATTCAATCCTACTTGACTCGCTAGGATTCATTAACTCAAAAGTAACTTGTTTTTTATTAACTTTTTCTTTTAAGTGTTCTGTTAATACAGGAAACTCTGAATTAGCAAAATCATCTTCTACCAGAAACAATGCTCTTACTAAATACATTACTTGCGTTTTTTAAGTTCTTTCATTCTTTGACGAATGATAATTTTTTTAATTGATTTGATGACTTTTTTAGTCTTGGCCTGTCTTTTGTTTAGATCTAAATCCTTATAAAATTTTCCTACTTGTATAATTTGTTGCCAAGTAGCAGAACTTTTAACTCTGTTTGCTAAAGCAGATACAACCATCACATTATCTGGAATATAGCCTACATTATTATCAATTCTTTCTAATGTTGGGCAGCTTTCATCATCATCCCATCCATGAACTAATTTAATGCCCAATACAGGACAATGACTTGGTATAGAAATATCATCAATAGTTATATTAAACTCCCGACTATTAATCCTAGCCCTATTTCTTGCATGTTGAAGCATTTTTCTTTCAAAATAACCTGGATGAGTTCTTTTATAAGCGTTATAACAGATCTTACAGTCCCAGCGAAAAGGTGGAACTGTTTTAAGTTCTAATCTGTTATTAAAATATTTGGATGTTAAGGGTTTTACTTTTTGACAAACTTTACATTTTCTTGTTTCTTCAATCAATGTAACTCACTCCCATATTTAATAGCAAAGGCTAGTCTTATCCAGTCGTTGTCATTTAATATTCCGTGTATTTCTTTTAAAGGTAATTCAGATAGATCTACCCTGTAATTCTTGCTAAAAGTAACAATTAATTTATCTGCTATTTCCATGTGGCCAAAATCATTCATTTCTTTTAATTGAGATCCTAGTTGTAACATCATTTTTTTCTCCTATGATAAAGCAAGGGGTTTCCAACTTGACCCCCTTGAAGCCAAATGCCTATCTCTTGGACATACGGAGAGTAAGTAATAAGATAGTGTTGTATTATGAAGAATATTTTCCCTTTAGCTTACAAAGGGCTATCCATCATCTCTCTCTCTTGTTGTATTCTTCTACACTCATTTAAAGGATCTGAGCAGTTATAACCCGTAAACTCCTTGAAATACTTTGCGTAGTTTATAGATAACTCATGTAGATTCTTGTAACCATCCTCAACAGCATGATCAAAGGCATCTTGAGTATCCATGTATAGTTGTCCTGACTTAGACATATTCACCTCTCTTGTTAATTGTCTCCATTAAGTAGACATTTTATATAAAATAAGTTTATAATGCAAATGGAGGATTGATATGGATTTAAAAACACAAAACGAAGACATCATTAATGATGATAAATTAAATTATCTTATGGCCAATATGCAAAAGCTTATGCTTGAAATAGCCCATGAGATTTCAAAAAAAGGAGAGAAAGATGACGAACATAAAACTGCCTGAAACTTTAGAACAGGAAAATTATAAGGAGGTTGGAGATGCGATCTATTTTCCTAATATGGAGCATAACTTTTATCATATGTCGCCTGGTGTTTCTTCCTCAACCATCAGACGTTTTGGACAAAGCCAATTACATGCGTTACATGAAACAATTGAAGATAGTCACGCTCTTAGATTTGGGACAGCAGCCCATGCTTTAGTTGTTGAGGGCGAGAAAGCTTTTAATGAAACAGTTGCTTGTTTAACTGGATCTCCATACACAAATGCTAACAAATCTTTAAAACAAGATTATGAATCTAGAGGCCTAACTGTTATTTCTGCTTCGGACCGAGAAAAAATATACGCTATGGATCGTGCTTTATTAAGCGAGGGTAAAAAACTTCTTAATCCAAACGAGAATGAATACCCAGATAGTTTTGTTTCGCCATACGAGGTTGCTGTTTTTTGGGAGGAAGATGGGGTTTTATTAAAAGTAAAATCAGATGTTATAAGACATCCAATTACTTCGCCATATTCCCCTAACACAATCAGCATTATAGATTATAAAACAACTCAAAGTTGTTCAATAGATGCTTTTACATCTTCAATTAAAAAATATCAATACGATTTACAGGCTTCTTGGTATAAACGAGGTTATGAGAAAGCTGGATTTAAAGTTGATAGTTTTATTTTTGTTGCCCAAGAAAAGAAAGAACCATTTGCAAGTAAGATTTTTACCATGAATGCAGATGATTTAGCTTCTGGTTGGGATCATTTAAGCAGTTTAGTTAGTCAGTACAAAGATGTGCTGAACGGAAAACAGGCGTCCGTTTATAATTCGCCTGATGTTGTAGAGGTAAATTTAAATGACGATAAAGGCTAGTGTACCCCCATTTGGTAATGACGGAGATGAAATAATTGTTAATGAGGTCGATAATGTAAACCATCCTCCTCATTATAATAAAGGTGGAATGGAAGCAATTTCATACATCAAACAACAATTAGGATCTTCTTACTTTGCTTATTTAGAAGGATCGGTAATTAAATACATACATAGGCATAAATATAAAACTTCTAATATAGAAGATTTAAAAAAAGCATCTTGGTATTTAGATAAATTAATTGAGCATTACGAGGAATTGTAATGTTTGTTTTAGGAATGTTAACAGGATCTTTGCTTACTATTTCAGGATTGTGTTTAGTAGCTTGGATTTTTTTTAACGATAACGATTTATATTAATGATTAAAGTTTTAGATGTATGTTCGGGAATCGGTGGATTCTCGTTAGGATTAGAGGCAACAGGGTCTTTTGAAACCGTAGCATTTTGCGAAGTAGATAAGTTTTGTTGTAAAGTATTAAACAAGCATTGGCCTAACGTGCCAATTTATGATGATTTAAAGGAATTAGGAAATGAACCAGAAAGAATTATTCAAGACTTCGACCTCCTCTGCGGAGGCATCCCATGTCAACCCTTCAGTCAAGCGGGCAATCGCAAAGGAAAAGAAGACGACAGACACCTCTGGCCGTACGTGTTTGAAATTATTAAATCCAAGAAACCCACTTGGGTCATTATCGAAAACGTTGCTGGCTTCGTCAACATGGCACTCGATGATGTGTGTCTTGACTTGGAAACAGAAAATTACTCCACGCAACCGTATGTTATTCCAGCTTGCGGTATCGAAGCGCCCCATAGAAGAGACAGAGTCTGGATTATCGGAAAACTTATGGTTGACCCCAAGTGCGACAAACATATCGGAGAGGTCGGAGGAAGCCTTGAAGAAAAGGGAGAAAATGAGAAACGACATGGGGAGGAATACAGTTCCACCAGGATCTCTAGCAGAACAAGTGAAGTACGGTTATCCAACAACGGACATGAGGGAGGAGAAGTTATGGCCAACTCCGAGAGCATCGGAGAGAATGGCGTATGCAGAGAAACCAAGTCCGAGCATGATCAAGGGAACGCACGGATGGAATCTAAATGCAGCAGTAACGGACAGTCAAAGCAAGAACCCTCACAAGAAGTGGCCGACTCCGAAAGCGACAGATTACTTTCCAGGAATGGGGGATTACGTGACGGAAACGGAAACGGGTTACTCAGTAACGAGGAAAGGGACGGGTCAGAAGTTCGGGGCAAAACTATCGGACGCAGTAGATTACGAGGAAAAGAAAAAGATGTGGCCGACTCCAAATGCGAGGGATTGGAAAGACAGCATGAACTCAGTTCCACCAAGCGTGGGGAAAACAAGGGGTCACTCTCTGGGTCAGAAAGTAGCTTCACTAGAGTTAGAAAAGAGAATGCTACCGACTCCAGCAGCGAGGGATTACAAAGGTCAGAACAGCATGAAACACTTGATGGAGAAACCGAGACATCAAGGACAATTGCCCAATCGTTTAAAAATGATGGGAGTCAATGGGCAGTTGAACCCAATGTGGGTCGAGTGGCTGATGGGATACCCAATAGGGTGGACAGACTTAAATCACTCGGAAACGCAATAGTTCCTCAAATAATTTATCAAATAGGTGTTGCTATAGCAAAGGAGGATGCTAGTGCCTAAAACTTGGATCAAAGAAAAAATACAAAGTATTAAAAAGAAAACATCTATTGGCGACTCAAGACTTAGTAGAGGAGCTGGAACTAATAAACGCAAGACTCGTAAAAAATATAGGGGTCAAGGCAAATGATTAATTATCCTTGTGGTTGGTTCGATGTCGAACAATTGCCAGGAGGATCAGGAGAAAAGAAAAATGACTGAATATTCAGATAAAGTAGAAGAGCAAAGAATCCGTTTAGATAAAGAACAACTAGACGGGCAAGTAACTATGATTGACATACGTAAAGGAAGAATCCAAACACGCTTTGCATCTGGTAGAGTAGTTACAGAATATCCTAGAGATAAACGCAGAAAAACAAAAATAGAATTTAGAAATTTTAGTTAATAAAAAAGGGGCTTTCGCCCCTTTAAATCACCAACCATTATCTTAGAAAGGAGGCTTATCTCCAGTAGATTGTGTTGATGGTGGAACCATGCTATTTGCAACATAACCATCTCTTGATAGTTTAGTCTTCATGCTAGTTCTCGCATTACCCTCTTTGTCAGTCCAAGAGTCTTCAATTTGATACATCTTCAACTGAAGTTCTTTACCAACCATTTTATCAAAGGTTTCTGGGTATTGCTTAAACCCAACGGCCATATTTAATTGAGTAAATAAAGCGTTAGATAGTTTTTTGGTTTCAGGGTTTGGATGCCAAAGGTTATACCATTCAGTATGATCTCTGTACTTACCTCCATCAATTTGAAAAACTATTTTACAAGTCCAATTACCACTATTAGGAGATTTATATTTCTCCACATCAATAATTTTGGCGTCATGCGTTCCCTCTGGTGCAGGATCTAAAGACCCAGAACTTTCAGGCATATCGGTTATAAAATCCACTCCTTCAAAATCACTCATTATCAGTACCTCCTGTACTTTGCATTTGTGGTGTTACATTAAAACCTAACTTAGTAATTAAAGAAGTTAGGTTTGGTTCTTCAAAAGGTTCAAGCTTTCCACTTCGATCTTTGGCAGTATGCCCTTGACCGATTTCAGTTTGTAGCCATCTTCTTTTGATTATTTTACCGTCATCATCTTGATCTTCGATAACACGTAATGCTAATACTTCATCAAAGAAATAAGTGATAGATTGGCCTAGTTTAGTGCCAACCATTTTAGGTTCGTATTGCATGATACTGTCTACATTTTGTTTCTCCATTTTACAAACGAAGACAACGTGCATTTTCAAATCACGATACGCTCTCATAACATTAGTAACAGATTCTTGCACATTTCCATATGCTGCCCTCGGATCTTTGTTACGAGATTTTTCCCAACTTAATAATATTTCACTTATCTCTGATATAGAGTCTAAGCAAACAGTATCATATTGGAGTTCTCCTTTATTCAACGCTTCATGAATCTGCATAACTTCAGATGCCTCTTTAACCTCGATGGCATCAACGTTCTTACAGTCTTTGATTGAAAGTAAACCAGCCTCGGCACTTATAACCAAAATTTTTCCAGGTCCTGTCGAACAAAGGGTTGTTTTACCTGATCCAGCAGCGCCGTATACAAGTACCTTTGCACCCTGCTTATCTACTAGATCATCAGGGCTTACTATTCTATTTAATATGCTCATATTGTGAGTCCTCCTCTCGAAATTAAATATTGACATATTATACATAAAAAACCTACAATGTGTAAAATTTATTTTTTCGAGGGAGTAGATTGATTAACAAGGAAATAATTTGGCTGGCTAATTACTATTTTAGAGTCAAAACTATTGCATCCAGGGAACTCAAGAAACTCGAGGGCATTAACATACAACCACAATATAAGGATAGACAAGTGAAAAGATACACATTAAAACAATATATTGAATTTTTAGGGATGAAAAAAGCCGCTAATTTATTTGATATTTCGGAGGCGTCAATCAAAGCGTGGAGATACGGATATAGACAACCATCTATTACTCAAGCCAAGAAAATAATCAAGGCAACAGATGGTCGTTTGGATTTTGAATCTATCTACGGCGAGATGAAAGATATAGTTGAAGCATAATAAATGTTTCAACTCAATATCAGCGAGAATGATTCCTCATTAGATATAGCATTAGCTTACTTTAATGAGGGATTTAATGTAGTACCTCTTCAGAGATCCAATAAAAAACCACCATCTTTTTTAGGAGGGTGGGAACAATACAAAAACGAAAGGCCTAAAGAGTCTTTAGTTGAGAGTTGGTTCAAAGATAGAGATAATCTACAGGTCGCATTAGTTTGTGGGAAGTTTTTAGTAGTAGATGCAGACAGTCCTGAAAGTATGGGCTGGGTAGAAAAGAATTTACCTGTAACGCCTTTTAAGGTCATAACGGGTAAAGGTATGCACTACTATTATAACAACCCACAAAACTACACCACGTTCGCTACAAGGCGAACAAATGAAACTCCTATAGAAAGACTAATAGATATAAGAGGAGTGGGTGGCTTAATAATAGCCCCATACAACAGACATGCAAACGGCCAAGTTTACAGGCCTCAAATATTAACTGAATGGGATCTGCATGATTTTACAGATCTTCCAGACTTTACTGAGGAGGAGTGGCTCAAGGTTACGGGTGTTCCTAAAAACATAAGTAACAATGCAACAGCTCCATTTTCTTTGGAGGGTGTTAAAGAGGGTAGTAGAAATGATCAAGCAGCAAGGTTTGCAGGGTATTTAATTTCTAAAAATGTCAATATAGAATTTATAAGATTTTTTATGCAGTCTTGGAATAGGGAGAACAATCCACCACTTCCTCAATCTGAAATCAATATGGTGGTACAAAGCGTTAAACAAACACACGATAGAAAAAATGAACAAGCACCTTTATTTGTTCAAGCACAACATTCAATAGAAAGACCTGTAAATCTATTTAAACCACCAGGATTATTAAAAGATATGTTTGAGTATTGCGAAAGTATTGCTCAAGTTCCCCAACCCGAACTATCTTTGGTTGCAGCTTTGTCTTTGGCAAGTGTTACTTGTGGCAGAATTTACAGAACCAACATGAACAACTTCTCATCTTTGTTTTTTATGTGTATTGCTAAGTCGGGCCAAGGTAAAGAAAATATAAAAACATTTGTTGAACAAGTTTTAAATACTACTGAACATCAAAACTTGGTTGTCGGTGATGGTTATACATCAAGTGGTGCTGTTCATTCTGTTTTAAAAATGCGACCTACTCAAATTACTATTATGGATGAGTTTGGTAAGAGATTAGAAGCCATTAGCAATCAAAGCAATACAAATAAAGAAGACGGCATACAAACTTTAATGGAGGCCTGGGGTCGATGCCACGGTACTTTAAGGCCTGATAATTATTCATTAATGAATGTTCAAGAACAATACAAAGAACAAATGATGAGTAGAGTTACTCACAAACCAGCTATAACTATGGTTGGATTGTCTGTACCTAAAAACTTTTACAAGGCTTTAAATGGCGGAAGAATAGCAGACGGGTTTTTAAATAGATTTATGGTGATAGAGTCCAAAGAACCAAGGCGTGTTGCAGCTTTAAAAAAGTTTACCAGAGCCCCTATAACGATTACTAATTGGGTTAACTATATTAGAAGATATAGAAATGAAACAGATGATGTTATGCGTGATAATGCAGAAATGGATCTAAAACAAATAGTTTTAGACTTTGATCAAGAGTCGGAAGAACTATTACAAGATTTTGCAAGAGAGATTGTTAAAAGACAAGACATATTAGAGAAAGATAATTTAGAGCCATTACTGTCTAGATCTAGAGAAAAAGCCATGAGGCTTTCTTTGTTATGCACATTAGCCTCATCACCAGATGCAAAAAAAATTACAGGAGACATTACTAAGTGGGCGATAGATTATGTTAGATATTATGATTTATTGTTTATAGAGGCATGTAGAGACAAGGTTGCAAGTAGTGCAACAGAATCCAAAATAAAACAAGTTTTATCTTTTATAAGGTCAAGAGGACAGGAGGGAATATCTAAAAGAGAAGTTGACAGGCATGAATTATTTAGAAGCATGAAGTCATACGAGGTTAAAGAAATAATAGAACGATTAATAAACGCTGGAGAAATCCAGGAAATTGAAATTAAGGTAGGAGGTAAAGGCAGACCAACCAAAAGATTTGTTGCTGTAGATCCTACATATTTTGAGGAATGATTATGAAAACACCTAGTTTAGAAACACATAACGATCAAAAAAGAGAAGAAAGAGTAGCGGGATTTTTAGAAGGCTTATGGGGGGTATCTTGTTTTAAGTTACCCACAACTTATTCACTAGATTATTGGATTGAGTCAAAAGATAAATGTTATTGGTGCGAAGTTAAATGTCGCACTTTTGAGTATGACAAGTATGACACTTTAATATTATCTACTAATAAACTTAGGAAAGGATCTTCGTTTGCATTAGCAACAGGAGTTCCCTTTATTATTGTGTATGCAATGACTGATGGCATCTATATGCACGAATGGAAAAAAGATTTTGTTTATGATGTAAGAATGAATGTAAACGAAACTCCTACTTATGATGAAGATAACGAGCCTTACATACACATACCTTTAGAAGATTGGGTTTGTTTATCAGACAAACCATTAGGTATGGACAGAAATGAAATAGGTTATTAAAACTCTACTGCGTTATGTTTAATTGAGTTTAACAAAACTTTGCCATCAAACATTTCGCATATTTTTCTAACAATAGGTTCTTTATAAATAGGATGGGAGTTATATAGTTCTTGTCTTTTAATCCAAGCTTGTTGTTCTTTACTAAGGTTGGTTGTTGGTGCGTACTTTCCCATTAAACTATTCTTCTTCCTCCAGACAATCTTTCAGCAAAATCAATTCTTGCTGGATCTAAACCTCTAACATTTTTTACTTTTGGATATTCTATAGGGCTTTGAGTGATAAGGTTTTGTGATTGTTGTTGCAATTGGTTTCTAGCGTCATCAGTAGCCTCTATAACTTCTCCTACAGTACCTTTAATTTGCTGTGCTGCATCTGAAGTGTCTATATAATTTTGAGCCTCAGAAACTGTATCTCCTAAAATTCCTGAAAGAATGTTACCACTTTCGGTAAAGCCTTCTCCCACCAATCTTATTCCCTCTTGTCTTGCGGCTTTCTCAAAAGCGTCAATCACTTGCATGATTGAGCCTTGGTCTGTTTTAGTCATTAATTTTACAATTCCAGGCCTACTAAAAGCATTTCTAACAATTGCCAAACCAGCAACGACAGGCAACATTTGTATGTTTAAAGCATTTACAGCAATACCTGCAGCAATCAAAGTACCAGCAGCTCCACCTCTACCAACTTCTCCAAATGTCATAACATCAATAGATTTTTGAAATGATCTTAATCCTTGAGCAACATCCTTACCAAACATAGCTTGAAGAGAAGGATCACCATAACTATCTAAAACAGACTTTAACTGAGCTGGTTTAAATAGATCTGTAATTTTTCCATTACCGCCTTGATCAACAGATTTTTTAAGGAGCTTGGCCATAGCAGAATTTTGCACACTCTTAAATACTTCTGGGCTAACTGTTTCTTTTAATAAATTAATATTAGAAGCGTTACCTGGTCTAAAAATTTTAGTAACAGTTTCATCTAAACTAACGTTAGGTAAGTCTGCTATTGCTCTATTAGATTCAAATCTTAATGTTTCGGCAGACGCTTCTGCTTGTTCTCTAAGACCTCTTATAAAATTTAAACCTGGTTGTGATTCTGCTAAACCTCTACCACTTAACTTCATCTTGTTTATTTCTTTATAAACATCCATAGGTTTTAATCTTGGATTTAATTTATTAATTTGGTTTAAGGTGTCTAAAACAACTTGACCTTTACCATTAAATAATACCTCTAGTTTATTTGGATATTTATTTTTAAACTTGTTAAAAGATCTTGCAAAAGCACTAAAGTCTAACGCTTGAGTGCCGTCTTGAGTAGCTTCTTGAAAAGCGTCTTGAAACATTCTTCTTTGAAGGTTTCTTCTTAACATTCCTTCTGTATCAGATGCTCTTTCTCCAGATTTTAATATTTCATTTTTATAACCATCATATTCTTTAGCTGCTCTAAAAATGTTAGATAAATCTTTATCAGTACCACCTAAAATTGCTCTATCATAAATTTGATACTCGTCCCAAGAATTAAGAACCTTTCCACTATGAACTATTTGTTTCATTTTGCTGCTATCATAAACTTCCATTCTTTTTGCAAAAGTTTCATTAGCTTCTCTTAGTCCTTTTACAGCAGTATCTAAACGTTCCAACTCAATCCTTGTTGGTTTTGTTCTTAAAGCTTCATCCATCATGCTGACATAATGCGGGTTGCCTGCATTATCAACAAGCATTTTTATATCTCCATTAGAAGACGCAACTATTTCATCTGCATCAAATGCTTCTTTATTAAAGTCAGGGTTTTCTCTTGCTACATTACTAGATCTAGCAGATGGATTAAGAGAGCCATCTGGATTAAGAATATCATCTGCCCAAGGTCTACCAGTAGCAGGATTTAACTTAGCCATAAATTTTTTAGGATCCTGGAAATCAGTCATAATACTATCGTAGTATTTTGGATCTGTACCAGCTCCTCCATTATCTAATTTTTTAATAATTTTTCTTACTAAAGTTGATGTGTAAGTATCAATTCCCTTTTCTTCTAAAAGTTTTCTTAACTGAGAATGATCGTTTCTTATTTGTTGTAAAGTTATTCGATCTCTACTTTTCATCATTTTGATCATAGGTTCAATAACTCTGATAGCTTCTTGCGAACTTTCTTTTTCGGCTTGAGTTTTAAGCGAAGAGCCTAGAGGTATATTGGTTGTTTCTTTAAAGTCAGCAATCATTCTTTCTATTTCAGGAATCCTGTGTTGTTTAATGTTTGCTTGTATTAAATTATCTATTCTAGGATGTAACGTCCTAAAAACCTCATCAACTGCTGTATATCTTTCGTTAGCAGATTTGCTAATAAAATCGTCAGCTTGTTGTAACACGTTTCTAATTTGACCAGCAACTGCTTGACTTGCGGGAGCATCACCATATAGATTTATATCAAGTATGTCTTCGCTCATGTTATTAAATAACCTTTCTAAGTCTTTTGTAACTTTATCTTCGGCTTCTACTAATTTTGTTAACTTGCCTCTAACTTGAGCATCAAGACCTTCTTTGGTTGCTTCGCTTAAATAGCTTTGTAAAGAAGCTCTTTCTAAACCAATATCTTTTAACATATAGTCAAGCTCTTCGTACAGATAACCGCCTGTCATTTTATCTCTCTTACTGCCCAAAACTTGTTCTGCTACAGCCTGACTTCTACCAACCAAAGGTCTTGTTAAAGCTGTTTGCGAGGGAACACCTTTAAACGCATGTATCTTTACTTTGCCTTCTTTTACAGCTTTGCGTATTTCTTTTTCAGTTGCTTCTCTGCCATAACTTTGATCTAGTTTTCTAATATCGCTCCAAGACCTACCATTTACTATTTGATTGTATTGTCTAAGATCGGTTGTGCCTCTTTTTCCTAAAAGCAATTTATACCCAGCACCAAAAGCCTCACCCAAGCCTTGTCCTGCAAAACCAAATAAAAACTCATTACCTAAGTTTGTAGCTTCCTCTGTTGTTGTTTTTAAATTAAATCCTTGTAAGGCATCTGCAAACTCTTCAGTACCTTCACCAAACATACTACCAAATGCTGCGGCCAACATTCTTTCCATTCTTGGTCTTCCACCCAAAAGTTTAGTTAAACCAAGAACACCTCTTACCCGAGGATCCATGCCAATTACAGCACCCACAACAGGCCCGAGAGCTCCTGTCATATCTGATAAATCTCCTGTTTTTAAATTAAAAGCTCTTTCATCAATAATTGTATGTTGGGGAATAACATCACCATTAGAAAGCTCAACCCTTTTAACCCTATCGCCATATCCTAATGCTTCCATTCCCTCTGGTGTAATTGCAAGTTGGCCTTTAGAGTTTCTAACATAATGACCGTTTAAAATATTACCTTGATAACCATCAAGCACTCTATCAAACTCTTCAAAAGGGTTTTTTCTACTAGGAAGTATTTCAGCTCTAGCTAACAATCTTCTTAACTGTTTGTCTGGAACACCACTATCGTAGTCAAACATTATTTTATCTACATAAGGCGCAGCTACAGTTTCAGCTAAACTAGATTTTACAATCTTAACAGCGTCTTCTGGAGAGTTAGCTTCAACACCTTGAATGTTGCCTGGCGTAATTTCAATATTATATCTAGGCATTAGTCAGATATTTTTTGACCAGACAAGTTATAAACTGGGGCACCTGCATAAGATACACCAGCACCAGATGTAAAGTTTTGATTGGCTAAGTTTGATCTGTAAGTTTTTCTGTCAAAGTTTATTAATTGCTCTAATATATCTGTTTCTGTTTGAGCAGACCCTGGCACTTTACCGTACTCTTTCAAAAGTCCCAAAAGAGTTCTACCTTTATTTCTGTATGACTCTAAGTTTTTCAAAGAGTCTTCTCGAGCAAGTTGTAATGATTTTAATGTTTCTGCTGGATTGGTAAAGGAAGTAATTTTACCCATAATTCTATCAACAATATCTCTATCAATATTAGAAATGGTTTTACCAGTTTCATTTAATATGTCTTTAATGTTTTTCTGAGATACAACCGTCATTAGTTTTTCAAACTGAACTCTTGGAGGTAATTTATCAAACGATTCTGGAGTTTCATTTGCCGCAGCTAAGAAAGCATCAACTTGAGTTGTTAATTTTCCTACAAAACCTCTCCAACCTTTAATTTCAGGATCGTTGGTTAATTGTATTAATCGATCAATAAGAGCTAAGTTTTGAGATGTGTTTTTAAAATCAGTAACAGCTTGATCAACTTCTAAAGATCTATCTGTAAGAGTGTTTTTTTCTCTAAGAGTTAATGGCTTGTTTAGATCGGCTTTCATTTTTGCCACTTCTTTAGCAATAGCTGTTTGATATGCTCTTGTATCTGCTTTTTCTTTAGCCTCTTCTGCCAAATTAAGTGCTGATAAAGTTTGAGCTCCACCTTGTAATAGATCTAATGTATTTTTAACATTAGGAACTGCACTAATTTTTTGGAATATGTCTGCTAAAGAAGCCCCCATATCCATACCTTCTTTTGGTAATGTGGTGGGTGTGGTTGATTTTGTTGTAATCGTTTCTGTAGTTTCGCTTGTAGGTGCAGGAGTCGGTGCAGGAGTAGGCGAGCCACTTGTAAATTCTGTTGCTTGGTTCATTACATCTGCTAAAGCTTCCCCTCCAACCCTTTCTTCATCACCACCTGTTAAAACTTCTTTACCATCTTCGTCTAGTTTACCAGGCTCATCTACACTTGGTTCTTTAGGCGTAATATTTTCTTTTTTAGCTTTTTCAGCTTGTTTTCTATTGTATTCTTCTAAAAACCCTACAGGTTTATCTTCTAACTCTTGAAGCTCAACATCAAAACCTCTTAGCTGTAACAACTTCTCTGGCAAACCCTTTGGCAAACCTTTTACAAAGTCTAAAATTCCATCCATATCAAATGATGCTGGTAATTTTGCATCATCAATACTTGTTTCGGGAGGAACAAACCCTCTTGCTTTTGCATCCGCTAAAGCTCTTTGATTAATTTGAATATCTGATGTTGGCGAAGCAATTTTACTTAAAGAATATCTAGCTCTGTCTTCTCTAGAAGGAATGAGTCCAGTATCGTCTTTCATTCTCAAACCCCTTATTCCTAGTTTGACATCATCATCAACCGATCTTAAGGCTTGAGAACCTGTTAGTTCTCCAAGAGTTCCTGTAAGTGTTCTTGCGTACGGTTCTAAAATTCTTAAAGCACCCAATCCCATATCAATTACACCTGTTCCTACATCTCTAGGTTCTGTAAGACCAATTCTGCTTGGGTTAACATCATAAAAAGGTTCATCAAATTTTCTAAATTTATCTAATTGATTTTTAACAAGCTTACCTTTTATGAGGGTATCGTCCCCCATAATCGTATACAAGTTAAAACCTTTAAGAGTTAAATTATTAACAAAATCGTCATCAGCCGTATAAAGTTGATCTGTTTTTGAGTCGTAAATTTCATTAGGTTTAAGCAACTCATAATTACCAGCTCGAATAAGTTCTCTTCTTTGACCTACTTCTAAAGGAGGTGGGACTGGAATAGAGGAATTTCTGTCTAATATGTTTGGATTAAAAGGATCGTTGTTTGATTGCAACCCTTGTAAAAACATTTGCCTGTTTAAAACGTTGCTCATTATGTGGTTCCAGGATAAGCATTTTTATATAAACCACCATACACACTCATAGCTCCTTGCATTCCAGCGGCTAATGGATCAACTGGCAATCCATAACTTCCTGTAATTTGTGAAGAACCTGCTTGATATTGAGGCATCAATCCAGCAATACCAGAAAGCGTTTGTAAAGGTCTGTTTTGTTGAGCAGTCTGTTGAGCAAACTGTCTTTGGTATCTAGTGTCTTGTATATTTCTAGGAATAGAACCTAAGTTCATAAGTTCTTGTCTTTGTGCTTGACCTAATTGTTGACCATAACCTCCAAGCTGACTCATTTGACCTCCGTACCCAGCTAACTGTTGACCTAAACCTGCAGCAGTTGCTCCTCTTTGTTGACCAATTCCCATTAATCCAGACGCATATCTTCCACGACCAGCTTCTTCGCCTTGGCCATAACCAGCTAAAGTTGAGGCTAGTCCTGTTTGAGCACCAAAACGTTGACCAGATAATCCTGATAATCCACTTGCTGCTTGTCTTCTAGCATCTTGTTGTCTTTGGAACTCACCCATTCCTAATTGTTGAGCTTGACCAAAACCCCCCGCTCTAATATTTGCCAACATACTTCCTAATCCTTTGCCGAATGCTTCTTGTCTTTCGCCAGCACTAAGCCTAGCTCTTGAACCAAAAGCAGATTCGCCACCTTGAGCAATATCTGAAGCACGTTGTCCAATATTTTGCATTTCATTTGCTTTTATTGCATCTTGAATTGTTTGTTGTACTACTTGCTCTTCAAATGGATTATAAAATTGACCAGTCAAGCCTTGATCATAACCACCCAATGTTTGTCTCATTAAGCCTTCTGATTCTCCCAATCTAGTGCCATAATCACTAGCAGCATCTCTAGATAATCCTCTTGCCTCAGATAAAGATCCTAACAAAGAAGTTAATCCTGCTCCTATTCCTGTTTCAGCTTTTGTCAAATATGGATCTTGTAAAGTTTCAGCTCTTCTTGCTTGACCTATAGCTTGGTTAATTAAATTCTGATTTTGTGTTAAAAATGGTTGATACGCACCAATACCAGCTTGAGCCCCAGACAAAGCTAAATTTTCTAAATTTCCTAATCCAGCTGTTTGTTGTAAGGGGACATCTTGGCCTATTAAATTTGACCCAGCTTGTTGTATTTGGTTTAAAAGTCCTGGAGATCCAGCAGACCCAAAATATAAATCTTTTAATAAAGGATCTTGTACAACTTCACTAGTGCCTTGTCCTAAAAGAATAGGTTCTTGTGCAGCAGCACGGGTATATTCTCCAGAAAAAGCTTTTCTTAAATCATCAAGTACAGACATTAGCCATACCTCGCAAAAGTTTCCATTAGTGTTGTCATATTATCAGTTCCTTTTTCTCTACTTGCTTCTCCTGTTGGTAATAACATAATACCACCATCTTGTTCGGCTACATCAAATGCCCCAGCGCCTCTTGTTGCTTTAGCAGTCATAACAAATTCTCCATCACTTAACATGGCTGGTATATCATCTGAAGTTCCTGTTCCAGGACCTTCAGACTCACCGCCAAAACGCATGTCTAAAGGAGCTTGGCCATAAACTTGTCCACCATTTGCATACCCCCTTCTTTCTGGCATAGGAGTTCCAACGGGAGCACTAGGCATAAATGGAGCATTACCACGATTAGAAAAACTATTGGCTGTTATCCCCACATCAAAACCACCGCCAGGATTGTAAACTGCTTGTTGAGCTAAATCTGGTCGTAAAGATTTTCTTATGTCTTCCATACCACCAGATTGTCTAATGGCTGCATCTCTAGTAATTTTTCCGTAACCTAAAGCAAGAGCTAATAATTTTGGATCTATTGTCGGCGCTTGTATAAGATTTCCATCCTCATCATAATTTCCTTTAAAAGTTCCTGTAACTCCACCAACTATTCCTTTTGCCTTGTCTTCTATAGCTTTAATAAAATCTGGTGTTTTAAATCCAAAGAAACTACCACCACCATCATTTGCTGAAGTTGATGTTTCTGAAGTTCTTTGAAATCCACTCTGATTGTTATACATTTGATACGCTTGATCTGGCGTATAATATTGGCCATCTTTAAGAGATCTAAAGTATTGAACTCCATTTCTTGTTATAGAATCATTTGGATCAAAATTTTGTTGAAGCCAACTTGTAGCATCATCTTGTCCTCTTGAAGCAGGCATCATTTGGCCTTGCGTGCCAACAGCATTCATAATTCCTGTACCACTTAAAGGATTAGCTAAACTAGACGCTGAGTCAATAAATTGACCACCATAACTATCAGCACCTACATTTTGAAAAATACCTCCATACCCAGCTTTTTGGTCTGCAGCTACTTGATCTCCAATATTAGCCAAATATTCCGCAGGAGCATCCATAAAGGAACCTATATTAGCTTTTAAAGCTTCTGAAACATTACCTAAACTTGTAATCCCTGTACCAGCTTTTATATTAGCTAAAGCACCCTTATCTCCAAATACTTTTTGAGAGCCACCCGCACCTAAAGTTAGAACATCAAAAAATGTTCCCTCACCTTTCACAATATTATTTAAAGCGTTGCCTTTGTTATAAACAGTAGCAAATGGTTGCCAAGGTCCTGGAATAACTGCTGCTATAGGAGCTATTTTTTTGACTGCTTTTTTAAGAGACTTAGCTGTTTTTTTAAGCCACCCAAATTCAGGTTGACCTGAAACGGGATTAATGCTCATGTGAGGACCGACAATATATTGATCAGGGTCTAATCCTGCGGCTACCATTTCTTTGCTAAGTCTAGCTTGAGTATCAGAGCTTATTACAGGCGGTACAACTCTTTCTCCTGGAGCAACGTGTGCTAAGAATTTATCTTCGGCTCTACCCAAGCTTGCTAAACCTTTTCCTGAATTATCAATAACCATATTTAAATTTCATCTTTTTGTTCTTTACATGTTAACCAAAAAACCAATAAATAGCGATCACCACTTTCTATTGGCAAGCCTCTGTGCATATGTGTAAAACTAGGAAATATTAAAGCATTCCCTGTAGGAATAGGTTTAACAATACCTCGATTTAAAAATTCTGTACCTCCACCTTTGTATTCTCCTGTGTTCAAAGGAACAACTATACTAATATCTGCATCCGCATCATGATGCCAAGCACCTTGTTTTTTATCTTTTAAATTATAATTTGCTATCTGAATACCGCCACCTGTTACATGACGATTCCAAATACTTAACAAAACAGGATTAACTACTGAATAAATAATTTGGAATAAAGAATTATATATGTCTGGACAGCATTCTTGTAATACTATTTCTGGTATTTGTCTTAACTCATCTTCATCTGGATTAGGTTTAAAACCATAAAAAGATTCTAAGTTTTTCATTTCATCTACTAATAATTTACAAAATGTTTCAGAAAACAAAGGTACTGTATACACGTCTTTAACTGTTTCTTTAATAATATTTTGAATTGGAGATGGTTGAGGATCTTCAGTACCAATTGACTTGTAAAATTTTAATAAACTTGGAATAGATAATTTTGCTTTATCTAAAGTTTCTTTATCAACAAACCAATCGTTTGGATAAGCCAAAAGAAGGTTTTTTAGTTGATAATCTTGTTCTATTTGCTTTGCAAGCATACTTTATTCCATATGTTATTCTAGCATCTTAGGTGTAATATTTTTCAATACCCCAGCCATATAAAGATGAACCTAAATTTACTGTTATATCCCCATTAGTTTTTACAGAAACAGATCCAACCAAAGCTTGGGCTTGGTATCCTTGAGGATTGGCGGGTGTTCCTAAATCTAAGAACTCATGCCCGTTATATACTTGCAACACTTCGGTTGTAGTATTAAAGATTAGCGTGCCAATATTAAAGTTTAATTTGTCACGTTCAGTAGTTGATAACTGTAAAGTATTATCAGGGTCTACTGAACCTAAGTTTATCTCTAAAATACGTACAAGTCTATTAAAAACATCAACAGAAGTTGTATCTCCATAAGCTAACGGAAGTTGAGTTTGCAGTATTTTGCTCATCTCTTGCCGTCTGTTTTTACATCTAGCCTAGTTGCCCCCAATCTCCAACCAACACTCAAGTTTCCACTTGTGTCATCATCATCTGATTCAACCCTTAAAACAGCTTGTCGGCCTCTTGCTCTAATATTGCTTTGTTGTGTTGTAGAACCAATAGAGCTGGTTGCTCTTGTTGTTAAAGAATCACCTGGAAAGTTTCTTGTTTTAACAACAATATTAACTTTTCCGCTGCCAGAATTAGATAAGAATTTAAAGTCTGGTATTAGTCTTCTAATAAAACTAAATTGTTCGCCATCTCCTATATCAAAGTCTGAACTTTCAATAAAAACATTTGTCATCGGCGAGCCATCATCGTCAAAGCCTACTTCTTGTTGATAAAGATAGCCGCTACTTACAGCTCTAGGAAAGTTTTCAATACCAGAATCTAACCAAGCTGTTCTACTTAAAGAACCATACACCCAAGTTTGTTCTGCATAATTATAAATAACGTACCTATCAATTTCTCTAGAATCTGCTGAACAGTAGAACCAACCCACTTCATTTTTATCAGTAATGGTGAAAGCGTTAATTTTAAAAGATTGAGTTAGGTTAATATCTGAAAAAATATAATTTTGCACGCTGCAAGGTAGCGATTGAACTGTACCATTGTAAGCGTAAAAATTATTGTAGCTCATCCAAAATACAGCAGAAGGAGCTGTTACAGATGCTTTAGGTCCTATCAATCCTGTTCCTTCATTAATTAAATTAACAGCAAAAGTAAACGGAGGCCCAATAAACTGCATGCTGTACAAAGCAGTATCAGTCCAAACTAATATTTCTTGACGAGATTTATTGGCTCCAATAATAGAAGATCCAGAGGATAGCCTTAAAGAACCAGCAGTATTAGTAATTAAAGGTTCAAACTGTAATTCGTTTTCTTGGTCGGAAAATGCAATTAGCATGGGGTCAATTGTTCCAGACCTAGAACTACCGCTAATAGGATCAGAACCCAAAACAATTAAATGCCTATCTTTTTCAGAAGCAATAACTTGTATACCTTTGGTTGGAACAAGGTTAGCTCCAGATATTTCAGAAAGTGCAACAGCTCTAGTGGAAACGCCATCGTTTTCTACCCACTTATAAATACCACCATTTCTAGCATTAATAATTAAATTTTCGCCAAAATGGTCATGCGACCACAATCTTAGCTGTCCTGTTTCTGATAAAGCTGTAGAAGAACCAAAAGTCCCTTCACCCCAAGAGCCTGCTCCCCAACCTGTAGATGGGACATAATCATCTAAACCCACATTTATTTGGTAAGCGCCATCTACCCCTGATCCGCCATTACCAGAATCACTTGCATTTGCAGTAACGGTATCGCCAGAAATATCTTTGGCTATAAAAGTGTAAGTATTAGCAGAAGGTACAGTTGCTATTTGATATTCTTGATTTAAAACTTCTGCTGTAATTAAACCTCCCAAAGAAGCTGCACCAGCTATTGTTACAAAATCATTTTGGACTGCACCATGAGATGAATCAGTAGCAGTTATAATTGAACTGCCGTTTGTAGCAGAAAAAGTAATTCCATTAGTTGTTGTTGCCCTAATAGGCGTAACATCATAAAAAACATTACCTTCTTGTATGTAATATTTCCAAGTTGTTCCAAGACCCAATAACTTTGTTCCGTTTAAAGAAACCCAAGCATGTAAAGCTCTGCAAGTTCCCAAAAAAGATTCAGTTGTATTTTTAACCCAGCCACCAAATTTTTCAGGCAACCCTTTTCTAAACCTTACAAGGTTAACATCAAACCAACCCCCTTCATTACTGTAATCAGTTCCTTCTCTGTTTATCCCTGGTTTAAATATTGTTTTCTGTAAAGCCATTTTATATATGATCCCAAGGCTTGCCCTCAAACATTAAACTCTCTGCTTCTCTTCTTCTTGTAAGACCAGCTAAAACCTTGCCACCTGCTTTGTTCCATCTTTTCATTTGAGCAGGCACTTCATCGTATTTGCCTTCGTTTAATACTTTAAGCATTGAACTGCTTTTTAAATTATTTGGCCCTAAGTTGTAAACCCAAGAAACCAAAGAATCAAACTGGCATTGGTTTATTGGAACGGTTACAAGACTGTTAACATATTGCTCATATTCATCTTCTAACTCTTGCCATAACATAAATTCTGATTTTTCTTCAGTCCATTTATCGCCTTCTTGCACGTCTTTGGTATGGCCGTAGCCTATTGTCCAAACCCCTGCCGCGCATTTGTAAGCCTCTAATTCACAACCTTCAAATTTTTTTATAATATTAAACCCATCATCTGAAATGTGCATTTTAATTTTCCTCTGTAGTAACCTTTCTATAATACACAACAACATCTTTTAATTCAGTAATGTATCTTTTTATTTCTTGCATATTATAAGCCATAACCTCATAGTCAGGAATTGTCATTGCAAGAAACACCAATTCACCCTCTTGTTTTTCTATTCTAGCAAGTTGTTCTTCCCAATTATCAGGAGTAACCGCTATCCATTGTAATTCTTTAAGATCAATTTCTCTTGGCATGATAGGTTGAACTATCTTGCGTTCAATAGGTTTGGCAGTTACTTGTATTTGTTTAGTTGGAAGCAGGCTGCAACTGCAAGCCATCATCAAGACCATCAACATCGCTGCTGATTTGCTCGATATTTTCCATGATATGTTTTGTACCATTATTTATTTTCCTTTCCATTTCTATTGGATCAGATAAGATTTTAGCAGTTAGTTGATAATTTTGTATAAATTGAGTGTATCTGCTAAGTTCTCTTTGAGCTGCTTGGCTTTTAACTGTAAGATCTTGTAGTTGTTGTGTTTGTAGTTCAAAGTCTGCTTGAATTGTTTTTATAGCTTCTTCTTGCGTAGCTACAGCTCCTTCTAAAGAAGCGTTGTTTGCTTGTAAAATTTGGTTTTGACTATAGAAATAATAGCTTGCAAAACCAAGCATTAAAATAATTCCTATTAATATCTGTTGCATTACATATCCTCAATGATGTAATTAAGTCCGCCTGCACTTCTATACTCTATTGTCTTGTTATTAAGATCACGAAACTTTAAATGGTTCTCTTTTTGCACAATAATTTTTTTGCTTATATAAACTTTGTCATCTGCATCACCATACTC
>UEXM01000986.1_pt1 | contig 26466 bp, 37 predicted proteins | sample 1796661 | NCBI WGS metagenome assembly UEXM01 (sample SAMEA4772469, study PRJEB27181) | metagenome
AAGGCATCAAAACAATCAAGTTTTAATCACTGGCGTGATTAAAGCCTTAATATGTTTTTTTGTGTTCCACTAAAAGCAGTTAATTAATAATTAATATTAATATTCCTATAATTAAATTCCTTCTTGGAGAAGAAGCCAATAGTCACAGCCCCATTTAGGAACTGTCACTAAAAGAATACTTGGAGCATTCGCAAATTATCATATCAACTTAACTCTTCCGAGAAAGGCAGGTTTTTCTATCATCCTTTTACAAGCGTGTCGTGTTTAACGCAATATATCACTGCCGATATGACAGCATTGTGATACATTTGATGGGTCTCTTTCGAGTGTGTCTTCCATCTCACTAGGTTTATATATTAGTATTATATTAGCCTATTCACGCATCTCTACGCTACAACCATTAAGACAAGTGAAAAGTAGTACCACAGAGGGGGTTCTTTTAAGGCATCCTAAACATAATCTAGGGTAGTCACTTGAATCGGAGTAATAAGCACCTCAGCCATACCCTCTCTTTTAGGAAGGGATTCGACAACACAATAACAATCGGCGTGTCAACCTTAAATCTTATTTGGCAGCAAATAAATGCCACATCGGGTTCTGTGAGGGGATTTGTATTAGTATTGTATTAGTTTTAGTAGAGTTAATAGAAAAGCAAGGATATATCTAAAGGGAATGATGTAATACTAATACGGAGATAACCTTCGTCTAATACACCCTCACTTTTCTATTAACTCTTTCATCATTATAACACGACTTTTTATTAAAGTCAACCGTTATTGTAATTATTTTTTATATTCTTCACTTATTATTTTAGGAACTGCGGCATTCCAATTAATCCTATGATGCAGTCTACTGTGTTTACTCACCATCAAAGTTACTTTAGTGCTACTAGGATGACACATAACTGTGAAGAACGATTTAACATAGGTTCCGCTATTCAAGTATAATTCAGTTAAACCACCTGAGTTGGACTGTGTTGCTTTTTGGTATAGTGCTAACTTCATCAATGTGAGAAACAATATTCCTTGACTTCCTAACATAACATATGCATTTACATCCTCATTTAATCGTCCTAGGAACTTAAATGGTTTTTTAGTGGTACATACGAAACTATTCATTGCTTTTCTTTTAGGTTTCTTAATATGATATGCTGGACCACCATAGAAATCGCCACCTTGTCCCATAGCAATTGTAGAGAATCCTGATTTGTCTAAAAACTTAATTAAAGTGCTAAATGCTCTATCCAGATTAACTATCTTTACTCTTTTTGGTACAACATTGTTTGTCTCATCTGTAATGTGTCTAAAGTCAAAGTAATCATCGTCTAATACAATAAAGTGGTCTAATCCTAATTCTTCTGCTATAGACCAACACATATTCCTAGCAAATACAACACCTTTATTGTGGTCTTCATTATCCATCGTGTCTGTTATAAGAGCAGCCTGACTTTTATCAAATGTGTATGTTTCTCCAGGATACTTCTTTTCATATTCTGGTGCTGTTACATCTTCGTTATCTAATATTAAATATATTTTGCCAGTATAACCGTGTCGTTTAATCGTGTTATATGTTGTGCATTTTCCTGCTCTACCGTGACTTAATATGAATACAGCGTAATTATTCATCTCTATCAGCCATATACTTATTATCGTCATCTACTGCTTCTTTGTAGATATCAATAACATCATCTCTTAACTGTGCGTATCCGTGTTCTATTGCTTTCTCAAAGTCAATAACAACTAAAGCACTATCCTCAAATAACTTCTGTGTTTCTTTATCGGCGTGACAATAGTATTCTGCTATGCGACCGTAATCAAATACAGTGTGTCTGTGTGCGCCTAATCTAAGGAAAGATTTAATATCATCAGGCACGACAGACACATCTATATCTTGGAGCAACGACCTTGTTTTTTCGTCATCATAAAGATGCATTAATTCTGGTTCTTTTCCCTTAGGAGTATAAATTGGTGTGTCTATTTTTTTGGTATATCTATCTTCTTCTGCTTGAGATTGTGATAGAATAAAGTCTTCACCGAAACCGCTCATATCAACATCATAGTCATCTGCTTGGAGAGCCTTTAATTCTTCTATAAGAACATCATCATCCCATTCAGCGAACTCACTCACTCTGTTATCAGCGATACGATATGCTTTAATCTTATTCTCTTCCATATCTTTTGGAAGAGTGAGTATAGGGACAGTGTCCATACCTAGTGAGAGAGCGGCCTTGTGTCTGGTGTGACCTACTACGATAACATTGTTGTAATCAACAACAATCGGTTGGTTGAATCCAAATTCTTTAATACTGTTGGCTACTGGTGCTACGGCTTTATCGTTTTTGCGAGGGTTCTTCTCGTAGGGTGTGATACTATCTATATCTACCCAGTTAATCTCGTTCGGCATCGAAATTCTCCTTTTATTTAATAATATTTATCTTTTCTAAATGTTAATGACTCCTGAGCCGTTTCTTTCCCATACGGCTTCAACTTCATAACTGTCTAATAGAGTTTGTATATTATCTGTATTAACAGCAACCGCATAAACAGGAAACGGGGTCTTAAATGTTGGTATAACGCAAAAACTTTTAACTTCTTCTTCCCATTGTATATCTTGTAATACCTCTCTATTCACCAATAGAAAAACATCAAATTCTTTTTTATTAAAGAATATTCTAGGTGACCCATTATTGGTTCCTAGATGTGTTTCTTTGCCAGCAAATCCTCTGAGGAAATACCAAGTGTCGTTTCTTATACGCATAGTTCTTGTTCTTCGTCGCTGTATAATTCCATCATTGTTTCCAATAGATGCTCATATCTTTCTTGTGCTTTTATAGGCAGTTTTCTAAACTCTACGATATACATCTGGAACTCGTTAAAGTCACAGGAACCGACGATTTCGGCTTTCTGGAGCATCGCATCCAACTTCATTAGGGTATACGATTGCTTCTCATTATACAACTTAATCTTCATTAATGCAAGTTCTCCCAGGCTGTTCCATTATACACTTTTACTTTGCCTGGATTTGTTGAGTTGTTAAAATATAAATCACCTGCTGTCGGGGCTACAGAGGTTGGGTCACTTGATGCGACATGCAATCTAAGGTTACCATTAACTGATGTTCTATATCTTTCTACTTTAACTTGTTCTACTGGAGTGGTTAACCCTACGCCAGGTCGTAATGATATCTCTGATCCTTTTAATACTATTGGCTTCCAGTTATATCCAAGACCATCGCCAGCAAAGTTGGTGCCATTTGCGTCATCTCTAACTTCTATTTCAAATCCATCGTTTGCACCATATACATCCATAGCCATTTTAATGTTATCTTGGTCAGCATATTTTTTGTTAAATGAAACAAAGTAATCACCTGCATATGTGTTACCGTCTCCGCCTACATTTGTTCTAGGTTTAGTATTATTCGGGTCTAATGTGAAATTATACTGATACCGTGATCCCGCATTATTCCTTTGTCCTACAATAGCAACAACATCATCATTTGAGTCTTCTAATATCATAAGAGGTTTATTCCAACCAGTATTGTCTGTTGTTAACCTTAATACCGCCTGAGTTATACCACCTGCTGAACCATCTAACTTAAATTGTCCGACCGTGTTATCTGCTGATGCTTTCCATAGGTTTGTGCTTTGGTAGGTCAATATATCACCAGCACTTCCTGGCGTAATCAAGCCGCCTGCTGATGTGGCATTGCCATGGAATGATTCAGCATAAATGTCGTTATATTTAAGCAATTGGGTCCCAATATCATAAGTATTATTTGCGGCTGGACTAATGGTTGTTGTATTTGCGATAGCACCAGCATTTGCAGGGTCAAAAGAAGATGTTCCAGCATCACCCCATTCTACTGCGCCTGATGTTGAGTTGTATTGTAATACTTGGTCGTTTGAAGCACCAGTTGTGCTTATCTTTGCTAATGTTACGGCATCATCGGCTATCTTTGCTGTTGTTACAGCATCATCTTTAAGAAAGTTTGTATTAATACTTCCTGCTGATATATTTGTATTCGGTGTTCTTATTCTTATAGCCATAGTCTACTCCTAATCGTTATCATCAGCACGAGCATTGGTTACAATAGAACCACCATATACATCGGAATCATATTCTCTTAATGCTAATGATACTTCACTATTTGGCTCAATCATTGTGGACATCACTATAAATTCTTTATTGGTCATACCGAATGTGTCATTTGTCACTGTTACTTTATCACCAACTTGTAGGTCTATTCCTTCTACAGTTGTTTTCAAGTTAATCATATGTGACTGCCTAGATTGGTTTAATTCTTCTCTTAATATCTGTTCTACAACACTTGCTGTCTTTACGAATGGCATAGGAATCTCTGCTTCTAAATCTATTCCGTTGTCTTCTGTTTTTAGTGTTGAACTCTCTAATATTTTAATATTATCTTTATAATCGGTTGCTGGGTCTAGGTACTTAGCAGTCAACTTATTAAAGATATTTGACTTATCACCTAATACATAATCAATGTTTCCAATCGTATTTTCTTTAGTGATAGCGAGACTTGTTGTGCTAATTGGTCTATCAATCTTTAACTTGTATTTGTTTCCGAAAGCAATATAACCACGACAAGATGAAAGCATATCTATAACATTTGCGTGTAATGTTCCGTTGGTAGATACATTCCCTCTTAACTCAAAGTTTTTAGTGTCGCAATAATCACCTGCGTCCTCAAAAGAATCCATATCAATATCATCATCAGGAATACCCTTCCCGTATCGATTGTCCGTGATATAATCCAGTATGCACCAGGCTGGATTATCGGAGAATGCAACTGTTCCTAAATCGCCTGGATCCCTAACTTTCTTGCCTTCAACATTAAATGTTACTTGTGGTAGACCGTTCTTCCATACATCTTCATCATATTCTAGTCTTAAATATGCGTATGCGATACCTCTAAATCTAGGGTCTGTCCAAGATGCTTTGTTTGTTAAATCACCAATTGCTGATTGACCATCTGTGCCTGGTCTGAAATACATATTCACTTTGCCGCTCCAATGAGAAGCGATAGACCAACTATCTGGATCTGTTGAGCCTGCTGATGAACAAGTTCCTGCTGATACTCCGTCAAAGAATATCTCTGAACATTTATTCATCTCACCTTCACCAATTGCAAATACAAGATGAAGATGTGCGTTCTCGTAATCACCAACTGTTCCTTCTGTGTGAGCAAATACTCTTATGCCACCCGTTCTTGTTGCACCATATATGACTGGAATAGACTGGTTTGACCCTGTCTTATTCACCATAATTCCTTGTGCGCCCTGTTGTGCGAAATCAGCCGCACTACCTAAATCCGGAGTCATTGCCTTTGTGAGTTTTTGTGCGGCTATAATAGATACTGCCGCTATCGCCACATAAGCAATAACTGTTGCTGTTGCGGCTGCTACACCTACACCAACAAGTGCTGTGACTATCGCCGCTACTACTTTAGCCATATGATATCTCCTTAACTAGTCTAATATCTTGCACGAAGAAATCCCTGTCTTTTAACTTTTCTACTAATCTGTCGTGTCCTTCTTCAAGTGGTAGACTTAATGAATATGTGTTAACTTTATTTTCGGTACATATCTTTTCAATGTGACCTAATAGTTGAATAAGGTTTCTTCCTGACCTGTAATCTTTATCTATGCACCAGACTAACTCTGACGCATCTCTTATGGATTCATTGTATATAAATGGTGCCACTGTTGCTACATAACAACTTTTTAATTCACCATCTTTGTTTCTTCCACCTACTGCGATTATCTCTGTTCTTTGGAATAATCCCCACCAAGTTTCTTGTTTAGTCTCAAAAGGTATTTTGCTATGAGAATAGAATGCTGTGTCTTCCCACCAAGTATCGCATAAATCTATGACTTCTTTGGTGTTTCTTATACCCAGATTTTCATATGTTAATCTCATTAGTCGTCTTGTCCCCATACAATCTCTTTTTCATAATCAATAGCGAACTTAAAACAATCATCACCAGGAAAGTATACCTTTTGGTTAGCATCGTTGGAGAAGCGACCAGACTTTCTACTAAAGTCAACCCAATGAGAACTTGCTGATATACCAATCGTTGCTGTTCTACCCTCAAAGTCGTGTTTAATAACTGGTTTATCTATTCTTCCATCAAATATCAATACCGAGTTGCCAAGTGCGGCACCAGCATCATCTAGGAATAGTTTATGGATTTTAACGGGTCTATCTATATAAGCATAATCTAAAAACATACTTACGAAATCATCTGGAATAGCAGACAATGATAACGATACAGACTCAATACCGTTGTTACTATTTTCTGTTAAAGAACTAATACTTAATAATCCTTGGGCAGATTGGAATGTTTTGGAATCGTGTGATATGTTTCTTGCAAAGTCTGTTAAGTATGTTGGGTTACTCGGGTCAACGAGTACCTCTACTAAAGTCGCTATCGAGTTAAAACTCTTAAGACTTTCTGCCTTTGCCGTGGGATTATAACCTCTTGCCATTTTAGTCCTTCCATTGTTCTATAAATTCTACCTTGAATCCATACAACAACGCACTGTTAACATCAAATTGTAATTCTGACTTGGCGAAGATTGCGTGTAATGGAATATCGGCACTAAAAGTATTTAGTGTAGTTGAGGATGTTACTCCTTCCAATAAAGCAGGCTCAAATCTAATCACGCATTCGTTACTATCACTTCCACCATCAGCCGCTACGACATAAATCTTGTCTTGGTTACTAAACTGTATAAAGTTTCCGCCCCTAATCGCTGTGTCTAATGTGCCACTAAATCCATTTACTCTCACTTCTCTTTCACCAGCGGCGAATGTGGTCGTTACTGTATGTGTGCTACTATCTGTTATATGAGACGCATCATTAATTAATTCTTTTGGTACATTCAACTTAAATGCTTTGGCTGACCCTTGCATAGCATTGTAGAACGCAATAAACTTTTGCATCTCTTCTGCTTCCATTGGTGGATATGTGTATTCTAATCTTATTCTATGAGCGCCTAAACTTCTTCTCTGTGTGGTCAAAGCATTGGTTGTAGATGTTAATGTTGGTTGCTCTATAGAAACACCAATCTCAAGTGGAGTTGTTGTCGTTGGATATACTCTATCCGTTGCATCATCGGTGTCTAAGTAATCATAATTCGTTATTGCCATTTAATTCTCCTAACCTAGTGGTCCAGTTCTACCTCTTGTGTGATAGGCTTCCTGAATAACATTTGTAATTGTATTTTTATTTTCTATTAAGAACTCAACACCCGATTGTGTGTCTACAGCATTCAGGTTAAAGTTAACAGTCAATGGACCTTCGGTACCAGCATTCATCATTTGTCTGGACTTTGCGTTACTGAATACACGAGAGTTGCCATTTGGCACGATTAACTCAGGACCATTTTCACCAACTATCGATGGTTTGTTTCCTGTTGCTAAACCACCACCAGCAAATCCTGGAATCATAAGACTTGAACCACCAGTTAATGCTGCCATTAACGGCTTTACAATCATTGTTTGTATAATAACTTTCGCAATCATTTGGAATACCATTGCGGCTATACTTTTTAGTCCATCAAACGCAGATGTTACTCCTGAGAATACATTATAGAATGTGTCACCAATAGAACCAGCCATACTCTCAAAGCCTTGTTTAATACCCATTGCTGTGTTGGCTGCCATACCTAGTGCTGAGTTGGATTGTATACCGAAATGTTCCATCGCATTTGCTGACTCCATTAACGACATAGTACCATTGTTATACTGTGTGTTTATCATATCCATAAGGATACTATTTTCTTGGCTCAAATCATTTGCGTCTGATAATGTTTTATTATAATCTTTCATAGACTTGGTTGCTCTTGTTACAGCCATTGGCTTCGCAACATTAAAGATTGCTTCATTGCGACCAAAGTGTCTACTCATTAAATCTTGTTCTAATCTATCATATTCTCCGAGTGTCTCGTTAACGGCATCTCTGGTTTTCCCTACCATACCATCTCTTTGTATATCAAACCATCCTAGAATAGCATTCACCATATCTGGAATAATAGAGTTATCAACTGCTTCGTCTTTTCCTTTATTAAACCAACCTAAAACTCCTTGAACAGCATCTTTGGTTTTACTCACCATTCCACCAGTCATCTCATCAAACTTGCCAGTGACTTTATCAGCCATACCTTTAACTTTATCTGTTACTCCTGATGCCATCTCGGATACATTATCCTTAAAGTCTTTAATGGCTGTAATAGCACCTGTTATCTTTTCTACGATTGTTTCTATAACTTCTTTAACTGTCTCAATCGCTGTCTTTAACTTAGGTAGTGCTGTCTCATATAAAGGCATCATAACATCAAAGACTTTGCCTAGAATATCAAATAGAGTACCAAGAATAGGAACAATAACATCTGTGAATAGAACACCAATAAACTCCCATAATGGTTGCATCTTTTCTAATGCGCCAGAGATTGTATCTATAATACCAGGCATTGCTTCTAATATATTTTCTGCTAAATCTGCCAGAACTGGCATCAATGGTGTTAGGGCGTCGGTGAATAACTGACCAAATGAGTTCTTCAATCTACCTACTGTGTCGTTGAATGCTTCAGCATTATTAGCGGCATCTAAATCAACGATATTGGAGTTCGCGGCTACATCATCTAGCGTTGCCTGTAAGTCTTCTGCTGATGTGTTTAACGAGGCGAACTGGGCGGCTATCTCAGGTCCTGCTTTACCACCGACAACTTTTGAGAACTCTTCAGTTGATATCGTGCCCGCATTTAGGGCATTCGTCATAGCGATAAGTAATTCTGGACCTGTTTTTAATTCACCATTTGAGGTCTTAATACTTTCACCAAGTTTATCTGTTATCTTCTGAAAAGACTTCTGTCCTTCTGTACCTTGTTGTAATCTGGTACTTGTTTGTAATAGGGCTCTTTCATATGTTGCGGTATTAATACCCGCTTCATCCATCGCTTGACCTAATACTTGGAATCCTTTGAATGCTTCGCCTGATGATGCGGCACCGGCGGCTCTGGCTGACTTAGCCAAAGCATCCATATCATTAATCTTATCACCAACAATCTTAACAGCACCAAAGGCACCAGCGGCTACTGCCGCGGCACCTATGGCAGTTTTCATTCCGCCCCATTTACTATTGGTGTTTTTAACTTTGCCGTCTAACTTGTCAACATTGCCATTAATAGTTTTAATGGCACTAGAAGCCTGATCCGTTGCAGAAATTATTAAATTCATATCACTCATTGGCTTTCTCTCCTTATAATCTCAAAGTATGCTGACCAATACGCAACTTCAATTGCAGGCATCTGCATAATCTCTATAACAGTCTTCTTTAACTCGTGGGCTATGTGGAACAACACCAGCAAGTCCCTTTCGTCTGTTAACTTTTTACTGGGTCATCCGTTTCTAAATCGGAATCACCCATTGCTGTTACAATCTTAAGGATAATATTTGGGTCAACATCTCTCATTAATTCAGTTTTTTCAACTAACTTAAACATTTTCTGGCCTTTATCATCTAAGGCACGCATAATCATCATTTCGACGAGTGCTTCTGCTGACTTTCCCTTCTGTTGTAATTCTATCACCTTGCTTTGTTGAGCAAAGTTAAGACCGCTAATATTCCAATACACCACTGTACCCCATTCTGGTACATCTAGGTGTGCTTGTCCTTGGTTCGCAATCTCCTTAAAGTGTTCTTTGGCTGTGCTTAATACTGTCATAGTTACTTCCTTCTTTTCTTCATTTTATATTTGTTGTCTCTTTTATTCTTTTCAATCACTTCTTTGGCTGGTTTAGTCATACCTTGGCCACCAAATTGCTTTGACCATCCATCTTCTAATCGTTGAATATAAGGGACACTGTTTTTAATAGTAGAACCTTTTTTGTTCTTCTTCAATCTCCACCCAGCCTGAGCAGTACCTTCATCATAAGGCGTATATCTTCTTAACGCCTGATAATAATCTGAACCCATCTCATCCGTCATCTTGGCGAGATGTTTTTTCAACTTCTCTTTCAAGTCTTTGGATCCTTCAAGTTTCATTTTAATGCTCATACTGGGCTTCAATCTTTTCTATCTTAAGTCAACAATGAGTTGCCTTGAATAGTTACACTCATCTCGGCTAAACCATCGTGTGCCAATGAACGACTGATACCAGTTATGATACCTGTTCCGTTGTATGACTCGTGACCGTGTGAGTCTGAGTCATCTGCGTAGAACTCCCACTCATACGATGTTCCGATAGTGATGGCTTCAATTGTTGATGTTGCCACCAAAGTCTCACTAAAGTTTTCTACTTCAGCAGATGATGTTGCGTCATCATATGTTAAATAAACATCTGCTGTTGCAGTCCAAGTTTTGTGTGTTGTTTTATAAGAACGAGACCCGTTACTTGCCATGCTTGTGTCCTCGACAGTATCGATAGACTCATCCACTGACCAAGAGCGTAGGTTCGCAACAGTTTCGTATGAACTACTGTCTGCAACCGCAATTCTAACCGCTCCGCCTGTTCCTGTTTTTGTTATATTAGCCATTGTCATTCTCCTCATTTAGGTCTAATGTTGAATCTGTCTCTACTTTCGCTTTAACAGACTTTTTCTCAGGCTTATCCTGAGATTTGTTTTCTACAAGTTCCCAACCATTTTTTAAGTGATAAGGGATATCTCTTGCAGGAATACGAGACATTAACTGTCCCAATGGTGTTATCATTTTAACATTTTTCATTATGTTACTCCTCGTTTGAATATGTATTGGACTTCTACTTCTATTGTGAACTGACCATAAGGATGCTCTAAAGCACTACCCATAATCACTTCTTTAACTTGAGTGTCTTTTGCTTGTCCGCCTCTTGTTCTATCGGTATCCAGTTTTTCTTCAATGGCTTCTATTAAATTATTAATAGTTGTGTCTATCGCTTTGTCATTTGACTTTACGAAACATACTATCTCCACTGTCATCAAACCTTCTCTTATTATACTAGAACCACCTGCCGTCAAATCGGTGCGACTTTCGTTTCCTGCTGTCACCACAATATGAGGGAAATTGGTTCTTGCTAATCCGTAGAACTCATCTTGCGTTCTAAACATAGGCTCCCGAGTTACAGAACCCATCTGTACCGTATTAATATCTTTTAACTTTAATATTATATCAGCAACGATGTTTTCTCTATAACTCATCTTGTTAATCTATCTATTTTGGTATAAGTCTTTTCACCATCTTCATAAGAAGCATCACCATCTGTGTCGTAATCAACGCCGGTTTCTAACTCCCTGCGCCAAGTTTCTTCATACCTATCACGGTAGAAAGATGACATTCCCATAAAGATATCTCCTTCTCGGAAACTACTTAAACGCGGAAGAATAAAGAAGGTTAACGCCGCATAGACAGTTGTTTCAGTCCACTGGGCATCTCGGAGTTTACTCTCATCAAAGTTAATTGGATGCTGTTCCCACCATTCAGCCTTTAACCGCTTTTTAATCGTGTCTGTGGCACGAGTTAACTCGGTAGTGAAAGAAGCCACACCATGCTCAAATATATCAGGAACATAGTCGGTGATATCACTATCTGTTGCGTAATTCGCCATATCTTATTCTCCTTGTTTAAGGATATGAGGGCGAACCCTCATATCTTATAGTCCTAAAGTGGATTATGCTACATTAACTAGTTTAATACCACGAGTTGCGTCAACAACGCCAACACCTGCGTGTAGTGAAGCAACGATATCGTTACCTACTGCAGCCGCACGGCGCTGAACTTCTAAGTCAACACCCTTGAACATTGCGATGCGTAATGCATCCTTGCCAAAGATGAAACCTTTGTTAGCACCAGAAACATAGTGTGATGTAAACATCTGGACCCCACCAAGTAGACCTATATAGCCACTTCTCAAACCTTCAGTCTGGAAATCACCACCAGCGTATGCTGCCGCACCTACATCTTTAAGTAGGTTTGCCGCTTCTGCTGGAGATAGGATACCAACTAATTGTCCCATTTCGCCTGTTCCGCGAACTTGAGCAACTGCGTCAATGATTGCGTTAACAGTCATTGGGTCAGCGTCTGTAGTTGATGCTGTTAAACCACCCATTGCTGTTACACAGTCAGCGTCAAATGCCGCTTGGATGCTGTTACCAAGGACACGCCCTGTCTCTGATGGATCGATACCACCAAGGTCTCTCATCGTGTGTCTACTTGCGTAGATGTTAGCATTAATAGTCACCATTGTGTCTGTTAATGTTTGCGATGTGAAATCCTCAGTTGTTGAATCCGGGTCTGTTGATACGATTTTAGTCGCAGACGCTTCACCCATAACTGGAATCTGTGCTGTGAATGAACCATTAGGTAGTTGAACCGAAGGTATTAAAGAACCACCTAAGAAAAGGCTGTTCTCGTGCGCAGTGTAGACTGTCGCCGCTTTTGTGTTGACCATTAAACTTTCTAGGTCATATGCTGTGTTAAATGCCATTGCATTCTCCTCTATTTAATTAAATTGAACCAGACGCTTTCATTTTTTTATAAGCATCTCGGCCCTCTTGTTTTGTTAAATCTAATGATGATAAATCAACATCAGGCTTTGTGTTACTCTCCCCAACTGTTCCCATAGAACCAGCACCTTGTGGTCCTGCTCTTAGGAAATGCGGTGATGAATCCAAGAAATTATTAACTAAAGTATCGATAGTGACTGGTGTACCACCTTTTGTGTCATACATCACTTCGCCCTTATCTGACAGGACATGGACTTCACCTTCTTCCGAAAGTGTCACCCTATTTTGTAGCAGTTGAGCAACTTGCTCTGGAGAAATTGCGTTACGCCCAGTGGCCGCTTTTAATATTGCGCCCTCTATTTTCTCTTTATGCAGTTGACCTCGCATAGCCTCAAATCGCTCCTCAAACTTTTGAGCCTGTTCTTGTAGAATAGTCTCAAATTCTCCTCTTGCTTTCTGTTCTTCAACTTTACTTTTTTCTTTTTCTTGCTTCAGCGTCCTATACTCATTAATGTTAATATCATCGTATTTGCTTTTCTGTTTTGCCAGACGAGCCTTAACAATGGCATCAACTTCTGTCTGAGTGAATGACCTTGTTTCTTCCTGATTTAATTCAATAGAAGCATCAGTTACTTCCGGTGTTTCCCCTACTTGTGTTTCATCTATAGTAGTCATAGCATCCTCCTTTGGAGTGGTTAGTTATATTAATATTAAAGAGATAATTCTCTAACACTAATATTTATACATCTTCAATTGTAGGTGGTCCAGAAGCATCTATTTCGTCAATAATTGCGTCTAAAACATCACCATTCTTAACAACTATCATCGCTATCTGCTTGGATAACTCTTTATCAAGTGTTTCACTTTGGATTCCCATCGCTCTAACTTGCTGATAATTGGCTAAATCGTTATTTTCGTCTCTTAGGTCAAACTTTTTCTTATATTCAACTCTAAAGTCTTCATCTGCTTCAACTCCAGTCCATAACTGGAATAAATCCCATATTTTATGTTCTAATCTTTCTAAACTATCTGCTTTATCACCCAATCTCGTGTTAAGCATACTAAATTCTGTTGCTAATGCCACGCCTGATTTAGCCACAGTCTTTTGACCGACCACAGCCTCCAAATGAGTCATCTTCATAATCATTGTTTGATGTTCTTTTAACACTTTAATAATGGAATCAATATTAGCACTTGATGGTTGTAGCAAATAAGGTTTCAACTCACCAGGCAGTGATGAATCCATCGTTAAGATAGACCCTGCTCCGGCAGATGCGTCTGTGTCGGCAGTTTTAACAAGTGATGGGTGAGAACTAATCCTAATGGCTTGCTCTGCTTCCGACATCAAGTTAAAGATTGCTTGTTGTATTTTCGCAACATCAGCCAAATCACTGTTTCCGATTCCTCTTATATGACTTGGATTTGCTTTTAACATATTAAATGGAATAACACCAATCTCATTTGGCATCTCATCACCGACTAACAGAACATCATTTTCTTTATCAAATTCATAACGAGTGATTGTGTCTTTAGTCCATACTTGTACACATAGTTTATCTTCGTCTTCATACTCTTTATGCTTCAAGTAATCTAATTCATACTTTCCGTAATTCCTAGAAAACTTCCAGTCTAATACATTTTCTGGAGATATCAACTGAGTATATGGTCTAATATCGTGTGCTATCTCTTGTTCTAATGTTAATGTTGTCTCTGTGCGTGGTTTATCAACTAATACCCAGCAGTGACCGTATATCATTGCTAAACTATTTGCCTCTTTCATAAATTGGTCCAGGTCAGTCCCGTCTAGGTCGCAGTTGTCAATGAATGAATGGGTATACGGAAGATTTGCCATATTCCCTAAACTCCTAGTAGGTAGAGTCCTGAACAAGAACGCTCTGTAGGTATCGACAACAAGTTTACAACTATTTTCTAATGCTGTATACTCTAACCTTGACCCATATTGGTCTCCTGGTTGATGGCCTTCATTTATATACTTGCGGAGCATCTCTAACGAACTATTACGATAGTCAAATCCTCCATTAAATGATGCCCAAAAGTAACGCCACCTTGGTAGATGTTTTTTATACACTGGATGGACATCTTGTATAGTCTCTTTCGTTAAAGACATATCTTTTCTCCTTTAATACATCCCAAAGTTGTGTTGTTTTTGGGGGGTTATTTGTCTAGTCACTGGGAACATATAGTCTACTCCATATCCTAACGCATCAGGAAAGTGAGAGTAGTCTTCTCTTCCACTCGTGTCAGGTATAAGAGTTCCCTCTTTATAACTGAAACGGATTAAACATTTAATTAACTGTTTACATTTTGGGCTAATAAATAATCTAACTTCGTCGTTACTATTTAACAATAATGAGTTAACGGAGTTAATCCTATCACGCACCAAGGGATGCCTTGGTTTATATCTCACATCCCATCCCGCATTTTGTAATATAGAGATATCTGTTCTTCCGCCAGCACTCGTTTTACGCTGAACGCCAGCCGGATCCGGGAAACATACAACTTTTTGGGTTGGATATCTTCTTTTTATCTCCTGTACCATCTCGTCCGTATTGGAAGACCATAAACAGACTTCATCAATAATATGAAGACCAGATGATGTTGGCACTGCCACTAATGTGGCCATTGGGGAAACATTAAAGTCGGTGAATACGAAGATAGACTTTAGTTTATCTGCTTCACCTGTCCATTCTTGGACATTGCGTTCTTTCTTAAATGAATAATATATAACAGATGTGGCTGACTCAAAAGAAGCGAGATATTCCTGAGCGAATGTGGAACTATCCATATCCCTCATCGCGGCATCAATCTCTTCTTGCGGGACATTGGATCCCTCCAAAGTCGTATACTGCCAAGCACCCCAATTATCATCGGTTGCTGCCATATCATACAAGTCCTTGAACCAGTTGCCGACACCTTTTGGAGTACCAAGAAACAATGCGTGTCCTGGTGGAGTTTCAGCAGATAATGACGGTCTTAATACTTCCGTCCATGCTTCTGGCTTTATATCAGCAACTTCATCAACGCAAATGAACGATGAACCCATACCCCTTAAGGAGTCAGGATTATCCGCGCCTCTTAGCATAATTGTGCTTCCGTTTCTCAAATATATCTCCAGTCTACTTTCATTTACTTTATCTATCCAGTTTAATTCTCTTAACTTGTTCTTTAACGGTCCCCATACAATATTGCGGCACATCTGGTAGGTTGGGGCCACATATAGGACCGACTTTCCAGGGTTTCTTGCGAACTTGGCTAGTTCTCTAATTGCGAGAACTGACTTTCCAAATCTGCGTCCCGCACATAATACACGAAACCTTTTTTTTGACGATGCAACTTCGGCTTGATACTTCGTTAATGGCATTAATCTAGGTCGTCATTCCAAGGCAGTGCTTTAGCATCTGATTCCGAAATCGGATTCTCTTGCTGATTTAACCAGTTTTTGCCTAACCAAATCAACATTGCCGCATTGTTACTAGTCATAGCGACTTCGTATTGCTTACGCCTTAATGCCATCTTTCCTTGGGCGCGGCCCTTTTCAATAATATGGCTATAATGCTTGGTCAAAGTTCTGTGGTCAATATCCATTATATACCCCATCTCTTGTGGAGTGCATAATATCATAGACAACTTTTTAAGCATCTCAACATCAATACTATCTTTAAGACTTGGTCTACCTGCTTTTCTTTTCTTTTCTTCCATAATTATTCCTTTACATAAAGTAATTGGCTACTGCTGAACCGACAACCAATAACATAATCGCCCACAATCGTCCATCAATCTTTTCAACTTTTTTATCTATTTTTTCTATCTGTCCATCTAAGTGTTTTTGGTTCGTTTTAATCTCTGTTAAATCTTGCTTCATAGCCATAATATCCGCGGTGTTCTGTTTAATATCTAGTGAATCCTGTGTTGCTTCCATCATCACTACCTTCTTTGTTTTTGGTTTAATCTTATCCATGGAAATTAACCCACGCTGTGCCATTGTAGCCTCTAAACTTTTTCGTTGTCGTATTAAAGTAGAAATCCCCCTCTTCACCAGTAGGGTCACTTGCCGCTGTGTGCATTTTCTGGATAACTTGATGAGAAACTCTATCTTCTTCTAACTCTACCAATTCTGTTGTTGTTGATGTGCCTTCGTTTCTTAAAGAGATGTGTCCTGCTGGTGTTCCTGTTTGAGCACCATCATATACAAGATGGAGACCACTTAATGCTGTGCTACCTGAGTTATCAGGCATATCTACCACTCTTAACTCTTGTGATACTTGAGTGAAATCTGTATTTGTTGTGATAACATTTGTTGATACATCAGCACCACTACCAGAGTTCCCGATAACTGTAATTGTATATTCGCCGGACCAATTATCTACTGTTGAACTACCTGATGAACCAGAAACTGATGGGTTTCTTATCTTAACTAAATTGGAACCTATCTGTATTAACTTACCCGTTTCATCTTGTGCGGCGAACTTAACTTGAACACCGTGTCCTGCTAGACCACCAGAGATATCATAATCCATATGGTTAATTAAAAACTGTGCTACTGGTTGTGATTGGTTAATATTTGTTGTCTGTGTTATTCCAACGAAAGGATAACCATTTGCTGGTATTGATGCTGATGATATGCCATCATTGCCGGTCAACAGATTCCAACCACCCCACTGGGTTACTCCTGGAATAGTTAATCCATTTTTATTTGCGACTACTTCGTGTCCATTAAAACTACCACCCGATACATCACCTGTTAAGTCACCTGTTACATCACCTGTTAATGAAACAGTCAATCCACTGTTTGGTCCAATCTCTAAATTCTGTCCACCAAATGGCTTAAGTGTTGAAGCAGCCCCCGAGTTTGACTGAAAGTATGCACCCGCGGCATCACCAATCCAAGTTTGTGGTGCTACATTGTAGATGTATCCAGAACCTGAAGCGTTTAGTTCTAATACTCTATTTGTATCTGTTGCTAGTTTGTTGTAAGATTCTCCCCAAGGATATGTTCCGTGTGTTATTGATAGTTCGTCAATTGCTACAGCACCTGTACCATTTGCGTTAAGGTTTAAGTCACCGTTTGCGTTTGTTACAGATATACTAGACTCATCAATCTTAATTGACCCAGCAATCGGCCCAACATACAAGTCAGCCACATTTGCGTGAAGATAACCTGTACCATCTGTTCTTATCTCTAGGTTTTGGTTGCTATCTGTTTGGTTAATCAATGTGCCACTAAATTCTAAATCACCAACATGTAAGTCTGGTGCTTCTAATGTTCCGTGTGCGTTAACTGTTCCTGAGTTATTCTGTGGTCCTAGATGAATAGTTGTGTCGTCAATAGATGTTGTGTTACCAGCAGAACTAATTGTAATATCGCCTGATGTTCCGGCTGCGCCTGCTGTAATGTTTAATGATTGGTCTGTGTCCGTGGTTATGTCTATCTGTCCGGCCGCATCAGAACCCAACACCTTATGTCCGTCAATATATAAAGAACCTGGTCCAATATATACATCTTGCCACATTTTTGTTGCTGAACCTAATGACCTTGTGTTGTCTGCGTCTGGTACAATATCACCAGATACTTCAATATCTTTAACCCATAGTTTATCCCAGATACTGCTACCACTACCAAGATGACTTAACCCTACTGACCCATCCTGTTCTTTATGACCAGGTAGAACATCACCATCCACAATAGCATTGGCATTTGTGAATAATCCACCGTATGAGTCAACATATCCTCCTGAGGTCACAATACTTCCAGTGGATGCTATTGTTCCCGTCGTTACTGCTGTTGTAATTAAATCATCTACATAGATATTATCAAATGGAACAGACGATGAACCTAAGTCAATTGCCGAAGCACTGGATGGTATAATAGCCGTTTGAAGACTAATTGTCTGGGCGTGGTTGCCGCCACTTGTGTTTACTGATGACGCATCTAAAGTGTCTGTCTCTATGTTTCTGAAATAACCTGTCCTGTAATATTTTGGTGTTGCGTCTGACTCTCCAAGGTCATAAGTATTCTCTGTCAGTGGTGTTAAAGTTTGCGTGGATAAGTTCCTACCTAATTCCGCAATATAAGCCTTATCAAAGTATTCATTTGAACCTGAACCACCTAAATGAATATCACTATCTGTTATATCAGGATCCGTTTTAAGAGGAATCAAAGACCCTTGTAATCCTATATCACCGCCACTAGTATTGTCACCATAAATTGAGTTAACATGGATTTGTGCAAATGGTGTACTCTTTGAACCAATATTGGCACCTCGCCAAAGGTCCCAGAATGGATATGTTCCTGATGTGCCCCAAGTTGGTGTTACTGTTGTTCCTATCGTTGAGTCTTCAACACCGTTTGCTGAACTTACATTTAATAATGGAGTAGTTATTGACTGTGCTGAAAGCCTTAAGTAATTAGGCGATACTGATGTTCCGTTTCCAGAGTCGTATAGAACAATACTACCTGGAGTTATTGTTGTGGTGTCTATATCGTATTGTCCAGTTGAACCATCATCAACCGTAATAGATGTTGTAATGCCTAGAGTTGATAGAGTGCTAATAGCACCACCTGTAATCTGAGCATTCGCTGTTGTCATTGTTGAGAATGTACCTGCAGCCGATGTTGAAGCACCAATAATCGTATTATCAATTGTTCCTGCGTTAATATCAGCCGTCGTTGCGGTTAAGTCATCAAATGAAATTGCTGGGATATTTGTAATATTAACATCATCAATTGTTCCACCAGTTATCGTTACATTGGAACTGGTCATATTTGTAATTGTTCCTGTTGTTGCTGTTAAAGTATTCGTATTAACATCTTCTACTTTTAAGTCAGCATAACTTGAGCCTACTTTGGCTTCCCACTTGTCTGTTGTTTCATTCCATTGAACTAAAGCGTTATCACTTGTTCCTCTTTCAATCTCTATTCCTGCATTCTCTGATGGAGTACCAGTTACATTATTATTAAGAACAACAATATTATCATCAACAGTCATTGTCTCTGTGTTTACAGTTGTTTGAGTACCATTAACTGTTAGGTTTCCTGTTAATACAGTGTCTCCTGTGACCGCTAGGTCACCACCAATTGAAGCATCATCTGTTACATCTAAGTCATCACTAACATTTACATCCGTTGCGTTAACTGTCGTACTATTAACTGTTGTAATAGCACCAGTCGTTGCTGTTGCTGTTGTGAATGTTCCTGCTACAGGAGTTGTTGCTCCGATAACACTATTATCAATTGTGCCCGCATTAATATCTGCTGTTGTGGCTACTAACGATGTGGTTGACACAGCCGCTGGAGTAGAACCACCAACGACAGTGCCATCTATTGTTCCGCCATTAATATCAGCGGTTGTTGCGGTTAAATCTGTGGTTACAATTGTTGATGGTGTTGTTGCACCAATGGTTGTATTATCTATTGTTCCGGCATTTATATCTGCTGTTGTGGCAGTCAAGTTTGTGGTTACAATTGTCGAGGGCGTTGTTGCACCAATAGTTGTTCCGTCAATGGCTCCGCCATTTAAGTCAACTGAGTCTGAAGCAAGTGTGCTAAATCTTCCGGTGCTTGATGTTGTTGCGCCTACAGTTGTTCCATCAATAGAACCACCGTTTATATCCACAGTTGTTGATGTTAAATCATCAATCGTTCCTGTGTCTACATCTAAATTCGTTGAGTTTACATTGGTACTGTTTACTGTTGTAATATCACCCGTTGTGCTGTTTACATCTGTGGCATTAACAGTCGTTATGTTGCCTGTTGTACTGTTTACAGTTGTAATATCACCCGTGACTGCTGTAATTGTGTTAACACTGTCTAAATCTTTACTGTTTACATCTAAATCTGTTAATAGTTTTGCTTTACTGAGGTCTATTGATGCTCCAACTAACTCTATCTTCGCTGAACTGTCGCTATCTGCGTTGATTGTGAATCCATCGGGTGTTGAGATACCTGCATCGGGCAGTTTAACATTAATCTGGTCATTATTTGTGCCAGATGTGATATCAATTGTCTTATCATCGTCTTTAATACTCTTAAGATTAAAGTTATCAATAGACTTGGACTTAAATACACCTTCACCAGAACCAGTGTTTGCCATAGTGACACTCACATCATAGTGACTGACTTCTATCGTTGCTATTGCATCTGGTACTGTGACTGTTACTACATTAGAATCATCTTCAGTAATTGTAAGATTATAAAGAGTTTGTTCTGTTACAGTGACGCTTGTTACTTCTCCTGCCATTTTTCTCTCCTTATCGTGTTACATTTGACTTGATGTTTACGAATCCTTCTAATAGCCTGACCACATCATTGTTTGCTTGTGTCATCTCTACATCATATACGCACTGTTGTGCCGGTAATAATGCTGTATTGGTTGATGTCATCTTCCAAGTGAATTGTCCTTGTGTTGCGTTTGTTACTTCAAAAGTAAATGTTCCTGCTACTGTACCACTCAGTGCTGTTGTTCTCACTTGCCCAGCAAATGAACAACCAGATATATCAACAACTGTTCCGCTATCGTCTTTTAGTGTTAATGCTCTATTGAATGTGGCACCTTGGTCCATATCAAAGTCATATTTTGCTGACATAATGTTCTCCTAGAATATCATATTAAATAAATGAACTGCCATCCAAGAAAAGAACGCAATATAAGATATTGCCAACATTCCGTTAATCATTCTTAACATATTCGTTAATAGTTTTTGGTTTTCTTCATTCATTGGGGTTTTTCTCCTGTGTAATAGTATTTATGTTATCTGCTAAAGACCATCTCTGATATACGGTTATTTGTTCTAAATACAGGGATGAGTAGGTTTCGGCACCGACTTATCATACTGTCAAAGGTGATAAGGGTATGAGTTAATCCTTTTTCTCATACCCTTTTCATTGTCTTCTATATGAGAGAATGTTAATTCTCTCCGTTATTTTTTCTTAGGTTTCTTCTTGTAAGCCATTTTTTTTCTCCAAATACTTTTTTGCTCTTTCCATCATCCTATAAATCATCTGATGGTTACACTCGTAATCTTTACAGAGTTGCTTGACTACATATTTTCCTTCAAGACCACCCAACGCATTATAATCATCTAATATCCGAACACAATCTTGGTCACTAAATCTCGGCGATGTTCCAAAGTCCTGATACCGTCTATTCATCACTTCAGTATGAGTCTGCATAATTAAATGTTCCGGATTAGCACATAACTTGTTTCTACAAGTATTCCCTATTCTTAACCCCAAATCAAAAGCCGCATCACCAAAGATACCACTCTCTATTGCCATCACACGCTGAATAGTTCTCATCTTTTCTTTATGCCTGACGAAGCCATATCCTTGACGGTGTTTAGCACCAATCCAATGCCAACATCCTGTAATCTCATCTTTTCTACTTCTCTTTTCTATCAATCTGACATAATTATGTGTAGTCATATTTTCTCCTTTTATTCTATTATTTATCTTTTTATTTAAGGTGCTTCCAAGATGTTCTCGTGTTAATCCTAGAAACTTGAGCCTGAGAGATACCATATATGGCACCAATCTCATACTGATACATCCCTGAGTCACACAGTTCTCTAATCTCTTGGCATTCTTCTTCTGTTATCGTAGCAAACTGTCTTTTCTCTCTCACCTTCTGAGCAACTTGGTCTCTCTGGTGTCCTATGGTTAAATGAACAGGGTTACAACATTGTGGGCGACCGCAAGTGTGGTGAACTTGAACATAGTCAATGTTAACACCCTCTAACACCATGGCTAACCGATGCGTCTTCCACAACTTGCCGTCTATCCGAGTTAAACCATAACCACAAGTGTGGATAGAACCGACCCAATCTAAACATTCACCGTGTGGTACCAAAAGGTCATAGAAATCTTGTTTTGTATAATTCTTTTTCATCTTATCTCCAAATATAGTCAACACTATCGAAATTGTCCGCCGCCGTCCAAGGGTGTAGTGTTGTAGTAGAAACTGCCGAACCTCAGGCATCGTTGTCCTGAGGAACTATGGTGGCACGGTGGCTAGATTATTTGCCTGACTTTGCCAATAGTTTTTTTATTTTTCTTTCTTGTCTTCGTCTGGCTAATCGTGGCGGTTCTTGAAAGACACGGCCATTCATCTCAACACCGAACCCTGTTTGCTTTGCTAAATTGTTTATTAAACTTCCTCTTCCTTTTTTCATATTAAATCTCCAATTAAATTAAAAAGTGGTCCACTTTCGACAACAAGTGTGAACCAAACTCGCACTCAATGAGGAATATTATTCTCATTTGCCTAAAGGGGTAGGATTAAAACGGCAGTCTTATTAAGGAACCTACCCCAATTATTGGCCGCACTCGCGGCCCATAATCACTCTCGTGACTATATCTTTAACTCCTTGGTTAATAAAGCAAGGAACCCATCACTATGGTACCCTTTATCTTCGTTAATCAACCCTAAGACTTTATCAATACCATCGTGTGTTTCAAGTTCGCAATCACGCAGATGGTCCGTATAATAATCTAATAAGTTTTCTAACTTCATTGGCTTTTCATTTAACTGAAGCATATACTCCGAGTGATAACCAAATGGTGTTAAGTAATATTTTTCTTCATCATTGGCTTTAATCACCGTTACATAACCATGTTTTATATCATAGTCAAATAACACTTTCTTGCCAATCTCTCTTAATTCTTTTTCCGTCTTCATATTATATCTCCGTTATAAAGCAAGAACCATTTCTCACTTCATACATATATTATAACACTAAATACAATTAAAGTCAAGTTTTTTATACATTATTTTTAATATAAATGGTGGCATTATCCATCGTCCATCACTTCTATTATATCACACTTAGCGCCACTGTCAACTTTAATTGCGCCGTGCGGCACATTATTTTCACTGTATAGACCTAAATGTTCCATTTAGGCTCCTACCTGAATAAGGTCGACCAGTCTATTATAACATACAATTCGCCACTGTCAACCATAATAAAGAAATTATTTTTCACAGTGCCTGTTGTTAATGATAATCATTCTCATTTAGCGCCAGCGTGGTCGACCAGTTTATTATAACATATGAAACGCCACTGTCAACACTATAGACCTAAATGTTAAACATTTAGGCTCCCATATCGCAATTATTTTCCATCTTAACCCATCTTTTTTCGCTTAACCGTCTGTTCATTTTTGCAACATCTGTATCATTTTTACAACAGGAAACCCCTTTTTGTTGCAAAAAAACAACAATGAGCCCTAACAGAGAATAGGATTATAATCCCCATATGGTATTCTTATGGTATATTAGCCAATATCTTTAATGGTACACCACTGGAATGGTGTTTTCCCAAGGGCTTCTACCTGGTCTTGGTGGGTATATTGGTTCTTTTTTTCTCTTTATTAATTCAACCATTTTATCTTAATCTTACATAGGTTTAATACCGGAACACACGAACTATTGTTATACTTTTCATCCCATTCTTTACACCATTCTACATAGGCATTAAATCTTCTATACATTGGCTCTGTTACATCCTGTAATGTGTGTCTGTCGTGTTGCATTGGCTGTAATATCTTATCTTTGAGCATAATGAAGATTTGATAGTGTGTGTAGTATTTTCCGTGTGTGGCTACCCAATCTTTATGATGTGTTAATCTTCTTATCTCTTTACTCTTTACTTTTACTTTCTTTCCCTTACTATATTTTGTTTTCTTCATTAAAGGACTATACAGAAGGTTACTTGATATAAAGGTATTAAAGTCTGAGTATTTGCTCATATGCCAATGGTTTTGCCAATAGTCTATAAGATAATCATAAGCATCATTCAGGTGATAATGAATCTTCTTGGCTTCTGATTTACTACATACCATCTTTGTATTTGGTGGTAGACTTGAGTCGTGTGGATTTGGATATTCTTCTCTTGTTGCTTCTATAATCATTTGATTGTTTTCTCCGTATAGTTAAATGGTGGACTTCTTTTCACTCCATTCTTAATTGCTCTGATGAGTAATGTGTGGTACTCTTCTAAGGCTTTCTGTTTAATCTCTTCGTTAATTCTATCGACTTCTCTCTGTCTAATCTTTTCTAAATCCAACATTGTATTCTCCGTAATTCCTGAGGTGTTGCTAATGTGTCTATCCATTCTTCAACTACCCATTGCTTATCATTTATAAATGCGTCTTCTGTTAATCTTCTATATAAATCTACATCTAATCCGACATACTTAAACTCAGCATTCATTCGGTTCCAAAAGACTTCTATATCGATAGTTTCTAGGATTTTATCTATATTCATTATGCTGTCTCCTGAGTGAAAAGATATACAGGCTTATAGTCCTGAACTCTTTGGTTAATTATATTATCATTCTCGTCATTATAACCATCAAACTTTTGTTCTACTTGTTCCCATTTCCAAGTATAACCTAAGTCTTCGTGGGTTTTTATATAATGATTAATTGCTTGTTCTACATCATCAGCACTTGAAGATGTTGGCTTAAACATATCATAACCAAATTCTTCATCACCTAGGTCGTGCAACTTAAGGAATAAATCCTGCCCAGCATCCCATACTGCTTCCTGTAATTCTTCCATTCTCTTCTGGTCTTTTGTAGTAATCAAATGGTCTTTAAGATTAATATACCAACCCTCGTTATAATGTGCAGGTTCTACACTTTCTATCATTCGCAAATACTTCTTATTCAAGTTTTTGGATAACTCTTTAACTAACATATTGGATTGGTGTTGATATACTGCTGATTCGCAACCGATATTAAAACTTTTTCCATCATTAAATATGTGAAACATTATTCTATCTCCTTATAACCGTGTTGTTTTAATTCTTCTTCATCGCTATTATGACAATCTTCGCATATGACTACTTCATCGTCTATCTTTTCATTAACCCATATGTTAATACATACATCTTCTGTTAACATTTCGTCACATCCGTGGCATAATTGCTCATACTGATTATCAGCAGTTTCCTGAGGTATATAATAAGTCATTTTTTTTCTCCGTTATTAAACAAGAATAATCTCTCATTTATAAGTATATTATAACACATATCCTGATGCTGTCAACTTTTTGGGGTTTTTATGTGGTACATAAGTCGTTTCTTATAGATATTCCCATTTTCATAGGTTTTGACTATCTTAATTAACTCTTTTCTACCGATATAACACTGAAACTGCCCTAATACAGACCAAGTCGCATAATGCTTCTTACTCTTTACTATAGTGATATCTTTAAGTTTTACTTTTACTTTTTTCTTTTTCATAATACTATTATAACATAGTATTTATCAAAAGTCAAACGAAGAGTGTATTTTAGACTAAATTATTGCGATTTACACGAATCATCTTTTTATCAGTAGGTCTAGATGAGATGCTATCTTTTCTAGGTCTTCCTACTTTTGTGTCTTTCAGGTGATTGGTAGAGATTGCTTCCTGATGTGTCTTAAGTCCGAGTGAGATACGAACTCTGTCATTCATCTCTAATTGCTTAACGATTTCAGTTAAACCTCGTTCTTTTGCTTCTTCAATAGAGATGTGTTCTTTAATAAGGAATGGTTCTTGTTTAGGCATAGGATTTTAACATCTCTCTGAGTTTAATATAGTCGATTTCCTTGTCACTAGCAGGTCTGACTTGTGGGTATTCTACATAGTCATTATCTTCAATAATACAATATATAGTACCATCGACAATCTTATGCTTAAGATTTAATCTTGCTATTATCTCTCTCAAATTCATATAATTATTTAGTCAGTTATTAATCTCGTCTTATTTGATGCCAAAGGCATCAAAACAATCAAGTTTTAATCACTGGCGTGATTAAAGCCTTAATATGTTTTTTTGTGTTCCACTAAAAGCAGTTAATTAATAATTAATATTAATATTCCTATAATTAAATTCCTTCTTGTAGAAAAAGCCAATAGTCACAGCCACATTTAGGAATTGTAACTAAAAGAATACTTGG
>UEXM01000226.1_pt1 | contig 26439 bp, 37 predicted proteins | sample 1796661 | NCBI WGS metagenome assembly UEXM01 (sample SAMEA4772469, study PRJEB27181) | metagenome
AAGCTAGTCTTACCTGAACCAGTCAATCCACCAATTAAATAGTACATTGACTTTCTAATGCCAACATACCTATTGAGCCTGTCAAAGCCCATAGGTATACCACCATTTCTTCCGTCAAGGCCCTTCTGGACCTCTTCTTTTAGTAACTTAAAACTCATTAGTATCTTAAATCGTTATCAAAGTCATCTTTATCTTCTGGCCAGATGAATCCACCTATCCACATCATTAATCTAGCTACTACTATCCATAGTATTACACTTAATATTATTTTCATCTTTATAGTTTTTATTGTTTGCTAATTCTTTTAGTTTATCAAAAGCGTTGGTCATTCTTTTATCATCTGAATAATAATTGCTTTTAATCTTTTTCATCCACTCGTTAAATTCTGCTGTGTTTTCCATAATTTAAATATCTGTTGGACCTCCTGAATTTACATCTACATCATCCTGATCTTTATTTTGCTCCATGAGCTCTATAAAACTTTCAAATGTACGTTGATTCAAATAGGGAATAGAACCCTGCATAAAACTCATTATATTTTTTCTCTCACGTATTGAGCGTTCAGCTTTTTGTTTTACCTCATACTTTAGAGCATCTGTTAGTTGTTTTGCAGTGAATTCTCCTTCTTCTATAATAGTTTTAAACTTCCTTCTACATTCTTCTTTACCTCTACGTAATGATCTAGTTCCTTTGAACTGCTTACCATTAATAGTAAATGAATCTGTAGGAGGGTATTGTTTCCACCACTCTTCAAAGTCCGTTGTTATTGGTTTACGTTTTATTATCTTTTTAGCATTCTCATCAGTAACAAACTTTAGTAAATCTTTACCAATAGCTGTTATCTTTTCTTCATCCTTAGTTATTAATCCCTTTCTTATTAAGCTTTGATACAGAGCAGCAATTTTCATACTATCCTCATATAAAGGTTGTACGTCATACTGCTCTTCTATCAATTTAAGCAAATAAATCAGATCAAGATTATAACTTTTTTTGATGAGTTCTTTGAATACTTGTGGGCTTATGTGCATTCTCATCTTTTACTGGTTTTTCTACTACTATAGTAGCAGGTTTCTTTCTCTTTTTCTGTTGTTCGTATTCCCACTCTTGCCATTCTGCTTCCATTATATACTGCTTATGCAGTGTATCAAACCCTTCTTCAGCAAAACGTGATGCATGTTCCCAGTCTTCATTGATTAACTTAGACATTCTTCTTAGTTTTTGGCTTGTTCTTAGAACCTTTTGGTCTACCTCTACCTCTTTTAGGTTTCTTACCACCTTCCCAGGCTTCATTAACTTTGGGTGTGCTCTTATCATCACCCACATACTCACCTTTCTTATTACGAGCTCTCTTTGGCTCTTCAAAAGGATCTGGTTCTGCTTTAAAGATTTGATAAACTGTGAATAAGATACCCACGATCATAACTGTTGCCCATACATAGGCTGATGTACTTAAATTTAACTCCATTTTTCTGGTTTTTAATTATTAATATTAATTTTTGATTCTAAGGCCAAATTGACTGTGAAACCAATTTAGATTTTCTATTGCTTTACTTGTATTAAACTTGAAGACTTTCTTCATAGTTTTAATTGCATATTTATTAAACTCTTCACGTTGTTTAGATGTCATGGTCCAGTTAAAGTACCACTTATCATCATCTAACGTGTCTACTAGTCGCTTACCAACTATATCTAGTTGATATTCAATAAGGTGCTTCATGACATTACCTCTATTGATAGTTGCTTTTTTTTTCATTTACTTAAAATAGATTTAATTGATTAGGCACTACTGTATTTTTCTTGCGCTTTCCCTTAGTAAGAATCTTTACTATCATACTTTCTGCTTGATCTATATAGTATTTGTAGTTTATATTATCTACTGAAGAACCTTTCTCTAGATAATTACAAACGTGACACACCCATTCACCAGCTTCCACCTGACTTCTCTTAGCAGCCTTGCTATCAGAGTTGTGCTTCTTTACCTTGTAAACCTTCTCACCAACTTTAGCTACATAGTACCTAATTAGTTTATTATACTTATTTGTAGTATTATTTACCTTATCAATACCTTCGTAATGAAAGTCTCTAGATGCTTTCTTCCTGATACAGAAATCATACAAATTCTTATGATTCATAATAGTATCTTTAACAGGAGTACCGTGCACATAGTACTGCTCAAGAGCAATGGGAACTATTCTAGCAGACTTGTTCTTGTGTAGTTCAAAGTCTGTAAGAAAGTCCCCCTTTTTCTTGACATAACCATCAGGCATGATGGCCAGGTAGTCATTAACAGTGGAAAACAAGATCTTTGTATAGTCTGTACGTTCTAGTACATACTGTGTGGTCTTACACCACCAGTCATTGATCTCATGCATCTTAGGAATCAAGTCTTTTCTCACTTTAACTGTTACACCGTCTGTGTTAGCAGATATAATCTTGATATCATTAAGCTCATACTTCTCAATAAGCATCATTAGACTAAACTCACCAGTTATAGTGGTGAACATAGTTAACTGCCTATCATATATCCATGAGTTCATGTCAGATGATTTACCGTACACAGAATTGACTGCAAGTTTAAGTGCTCCTACAATTCCTTTAATCCTCCTGTCACCCTTAGCTTGTGGTTTAAGCTCTAGTCGTTTCTCAAACATACGTTTGTATCCATTCAAGAACTCTTTACCCAGGTGAGCAGGATATTTCTCATTGTTAATTATTATAGCAGGATAATAGCTAGCTACATCCCAATCTATAATCTCATGATCTTCATCTTCTTCAAACACTTCTGGTTTGTTTTCTGTATGAAGACCGCCTTTCATAAAAGAATACACATTATCATAGAAATGCACGTGCTCTTTGAAGTTATCCATGAGTCCTAGCTTACGCTTCTTAACACTGCTTAACAGGTCTTGTAGCTGCTTGGTCTCAAACTTAACGTAGTGAGCAATACAATTCTTCATATTGATACTCTTCCTAAAATATCCTTTACGTGGAAGCTCACGTATATCTATACCTCTTTCTTGACAGTAATACTTCTTGATGATCTCATCACCAATCTTACTATCAGAGTAATTAAGACAGCTTATACCAAACTCCTCTTCTATATCTCTACGAAGCTGCACTTGATTGTTACCCTTGTATAATGGGTGCTCTGTCTCTCCTATGGTAATCTTGTAGAACTCATAAGTTGCATCAACATCATTAAAACAATACTGCAATGACAAGAACACTTCATCCTTGGTCATGTTTGTCTTAGTGTGATGTATAGGCATCTCTTCAATGTTCTCAAGATCCATTTCAAACTCTAACCTCTTCAGGCTAACACGTCTGTTCTTATTGTCATAGTGGTGTATCTTAAACAAATCCATTTGCTTCAAAGAAAGCTCGTGCTCTCTGTACTCTGCAAACACATCATAATTAGCATCATGTATGACATCTTGGGCCTTCTGTGCAATCTTAGCACATATCTCTAGTCCAGTTAAATCATGCCAATGCTCATAGTTTCTAAGAATCCACTCAACAACCTGACTGTCAAAGCGTAGATTATTATAACCTACCCAATACACATCCTTGTTATCTTCAGTGTACTTAACAAATGCATCAAGCTGATTCTGCCACTTACTAACTGTAAAGCTCTTAGGTGTGCTCTCAGGCTTCATGCATACAACTATAAAGCATTCCTGCATAGTTTCTATGTCATATATAATTACATCATTCATTCTCTGTCTTTTTTAAATCTTTCCACTCTAAATAAAATCCAATTGCTACAATAACATTCATGCCTACACTACTGAGTATTTCGTATAGGTCATGAAAGTTATGTATAGACAAATGCACATGTCCAACCACCCAGAAAGGTATAGCCAAGTTGCCTGCTACCCATCTAATTAAAAAGGTTATAAACTTCATACTAAGTTATTGGTGAGCTTACAAAAGTAATCAATTTAATGAGATTACCAAATAGAAAATCCACCAGAATTTCTAAGAAAGTTAATAAACTCCTTAATCATCCACAATGGTGTACCGTGTGAAGGATAGTAGACATTACCATCATCACTAACAACACTAGTAAACATAATTGTACCATAAGGATAATCTTCGTTAAGTTTATCTGTTAAGTCATCATCAAGTAAACCTTGACTTCCTGATTGACTCCAAGAATTCATGTTACAATAGATTTGATCGTCAGGATCTTTTAAATTATCTTCTTCAGCAACAACTTTTTCTAGTGCATCTGCCATAGCATTACACTCTTGCCAGTTTTCTAACCCTAATCCATCATTACCCATCCATGAATCAAAGTCAAAGTTGAGTTCATGTTGTTCTGCTGCATGTTTACATAACATAACTATTGGTCTCCAAGACCACCAATTACTTCTAAAGTAATAACCAGGATTCTTATCTTCCCACTTTTCTAGTGCATCCCAGTACTCTTTCTTTTGATCTTCAGTAATACTATCATCACTGTAATCAATCTCAGGCCTTTTACCTGTTAACTTTGGCGATTTGCCATAAATATCTACTCCCATAATTATTCTTCGTTTTCTTCGTTAAACTCTGCATGCTCTTTACAATCAGAGCATCTGTCTGTGTCATACCACCTTGATGCGCCACAGCAATTACTTAATTCTTCTTCCATATTAAATAGTATCTTCCCAATAGGGTTCTTCTTCGTTATCATCTAAAAACTTCATTATAACCTGACCATCATCTAGTACAGGTACAGTGAGTCCTTGTTCGTATTCATCTTCATCAACAAATACTTCAAGTAATCCATCAAACTCTCTCATTATAAAGTTCATCTCTTTGACACCAAAGTCTATAAGATTAACTGATACATCACCTGGATCAAACAGACCTATCTCTTCAGGTGTTGATACAACTTTACCGTCTAAGTCTAATAAATATGGATAAACAGGAAATCCGTTCTCCATGTACATTATTTCTGGTGTAACTTGCTCGTGTATTGATTCTTCAGTAAGCTCAAATACTTCTACGTGCTCTCTTTCTTCACTACCAGGATACAAATGATTCATGAACAGCATACCTGCTCTTAACTCTTCTGCATCATAGTGACGAAAGTGTAGTTCTACAGCCACAAACATTAGACAAATCTTACACTACTACCATGTTTAGTGAACTTTGTGCCACAGTTGTCACACGATCCCTCATTGGTAATAAAGTTAAACTTAATGCCCCCTTTAAAACACGCTGGGCACATAACGTGAGGCTGCTTATTGCTAGCCATTTCATCTGGTAATCTTTTTTGTCCTTCCATTTTTATCTATTTAATAGTTCTTTTCTCTTTATTAATTCACTCTCAACACACTTTGGACATCTGCTTACATTATCATATGCCCATTTTAAGTATTGTAGTGGTATATCTCTCATTGGTACATTCTTATGTTTACCAAAGTTTAATGTTTTACCATCTTCTGTTTTAGATTTGTGTACAACAGATCTATATCTTTTTGATCCACCTAATGTAAATTTAAGCTTCTTACCTCTTTCAGTAATCACTTCTTCTTTTTTCCTAATACTTCTAGTAACTAAAGAATAAGGTATATTGAAGTAACTAGCTGCTAGATTCTTAGAATGAAATGACTGTCCAGTGTTCCATTCTATTACACTTATATTTAAAGGAGACATACCTCAACCCATCCTTTCTCAGAGTGGTTTGCATCTGCAACATAACCATCATCTTTTAGTTGTTGTTCTAATTCTAAAGCTGCTTTCCATAGCCCTGGTTCAGGTATCTCATCATGTTCATCATCATAATAAACATCACCACGACACTGATAGAATCTATCATCTGGTCCTTGATCTACAAATTCAAACTCATAACCTTTTACTCTTCTGTAACTTTCCATTTTTAAAATATATATCTAATTGTTTCTAATTCAAAATACTGATTGTATAACTGCTTCCAAAATGTTAGCAGTTTAGTCTTATCACGTATTGGATATCTCATAACACCACTGTTATTCTTGATCTCACAACTGTGTTTCATCATGTCTTGTGCTTCTGGTGAAGCTTTAGCCATTTGGTTCCTATGATTGGTGAGTACTATCACCTCACATTTATTATTTCTACCTGCATACTTTACCACTTGTGCAAACATCTCATCGTAATGTTGTATCCATCTTCTTTGAAACACAACAGGTGAATAGTTTATGTGCACTTCCCATCCTAAATCTTTAAGACGATTGATATCTTGTATCCTAGACTCTATCTTTTGCATCTTGGGCTCAAGTACATCAGAATATACTTGTGGCATAAGACTTACACGCACTCTTGGTGGTTTATTAAAACTAGTAACGTCTAGCGTTAGTAATCCAGGATACTTAGTAGCCATCGTTGTGTTAAGATTTTCGTGTTTATCATACATAAGCAAGTAATCGTGTAAAGAAATTCCAGTTTTCTTTACATGTTTCTGCATAAGCACCAAGTCTGTATTGCATGCAATGTCTACCATTGTGTATACAGGATCCTGTTGGTCAGGCACTTTATTGTAAGTCTTCTCCCATTCAACAACTGATTGAAAGATTTCATCAACATTAGTGTTGACAAACACTCTGGTCCCATTGTAACGTGACATATAACAATAAGTGTTAACACAACCACCAAAACAACCATAGATTAGGTTTGGTGCAATGCAATTAGCACTATTGTTATTGTCTTTAGTTACAAGCGTCTTTGTTTTCTGTATTTTTATCATGATAGTAGTATATGAACAATAATACTAATCACACCAAAAAAGAATGCAAATGCTAGTATGTAGAAACATCCACTAACATTGCGTTCGTAGTGTTCTTTTGTTCTTCCTTGACTTTCCATGAAGTCCCATTCTTTATGACGATTATTATACATTGTTCTTAACTTTTCTCCTAAAGTATAGTTGTTAGGATTATCAGTTATGAATGATTCTGGTATATTGAATACCTTTTTATTTTCTTCATAGACTTGTGGTAGTTTTTCTTTACTCATCTCTTAAAAAGTTTACGTTTAACTCTGCTCCACCACGTAATGTGTAAGTATTCAGCTTCTGTGAATACATGTACATGGTTCTTTTTGTCTATAATACAGTGTAATCCTGTTGGAAGTACTATATGTCTTTTAATAATCATGCTCGTAGTATTTATTTAAGATTAATCTTTCTATCTCTCCTATTGTATCATAATGTAGAATGCCAATGATATCTTGGCCTCCACATGATATAATAAGTGATTCAAACTCTGCAGGTGCTCCTGGATAACCAGCCATATCTGCATCATACATCACTTGCTTCTCCTCTGGTGCATAAAAACCAGTGACATTGAGTACAACATTGTCATACTCAATCTCATGTGTGGTTCCATTAGCCATATCAATAACCTATTTGTTCTAGGGCTTCATCTTCTGCTTCTACTGTGTACATAGTATTAGCAATGTTGCACATAAATAGCACTCCAAACATGAATGCTGCTTTTCTAAATCTGTAAAACTCCGTGGGTGTTAATTTAATTTTTCTCATTTTGTATTTATTAATGGTTCAACTTATTTATTAATTAATAACAATCATTCAGGTTTTAACGCATAACCTTATTCCCCTGATATACTTTGCTCACTCAACCTCATACTTCGTGAGGTATCTACCCTTGTTCTACAAGTGAGTTTATCATTGTTATTATAATATACTTAGAGTGCTTATCCATTGTTGGCTGACACTATTTCAGAATAGTCAGTGGTATTGCTTGACTCATTTCTCTAAGTATAAGAACTATCATCTGCTCTCCTGCAGCGTTGAGGTTATCTAGAAACCAAGATTGTTAGTCTAGTTCTTTTTCTCTTTCTCTTTCTTTGCTTCTTCATAACACTGTTGACAAGTATGAACCTCATCACAAGTGCATGTTAGCTCAGGAGATATCTTATAGAGCTCCCAAGCAAACTGTGCATCTTCAAAGAACATTAGCACCAGTCTTTATAAGTGCAAAGAGTTCTCATTGATATATTTGGATACATTAGTTTGATTTCATCTAATGTTCTATCATCAACGTTAACTAATTCAATTTCATAACTATCATTAGCACTAATATCATTAAAGGATATAGAACCTAACTTATTAGTCAAGAAGTTCATAACACCCTGATGAATAAGATCAGCTATATGAAAAGCTTTGAAGTGATCTCCATCTGCTCTATCCATGTATGTATGTGGATATACTTTAATTGTATTTATCATAATGTTGTAGTATAATGCTCTTCAGCTTTAGAGCTCCCTAACTTAATATAAGCATAGAGAGAAAGTTATTAGGTGTTAGTATAAGTGTAGCATGTTAATGCTATATTTATTTATTATACTATGAGGATTATAAGAGGTGGTAAAAAGTGGATAAAAGTGGATACTGTGTACACGTCCGTTCTGTTACATACACAAAACACACGTAAGTTTACGTTTTTTAAGGCCCACCCTTGCTTATTCCCACCCTATATATAAAAGAGAGAGCTGTTACACTCTCTCCTTTTAAGGATTGTTGCTTAGAAAGCAACCAAATCAGATGGTTCAAATGTTTCAGGCACGTACTCAGCAACTTCAGTGATTGCACCTGCATTGATTAAGCCTTGACCATCAGGCATTGCTATCATTGCTAATACTAATCCTGCATTAGCGTACTCTTTTCCAACAACGTGCTCAATGATTGGAAAGCCTGCAAGTTGTGACATTGTAATGGTCTTGTTTCTTACACCACTACCAACTGCAGGTGAGCAGTTAATACCAAAGCTTGTACCATCAGGTCTTTCTAATACAACGTGCAAACGCTTAGTCGGATGGTTAAAGTTGTTCTTCGTAAAGTTAATTGTTGCACCAGGCCCTGCAATCTTTGCTACTGTTCCTAATACTTTTCTTTCTACAGCAGTTCTCTGCTCAAATTTAATTAAGTTTTCCATTTTGTTTCTGTTTTTAATGGATTAATATTTGTCATAGGGGGCTACCCCAATGCTCCAATTTTTACGTGGGGTCTCTGAGGGGGAGGGGTCTCCTATGTTACACACACGATGGGGTGGGGCGTTTTTAAAAAAAAGTTTTCAGAAAATTTGGTTGGCATCACAAAAATGTTATACCTTTGGAGGGTGGGTGGGTTTAGTTAATACCACTTATAAAGTTCCAAGAAAGGAAAAAAAGAAATGTTAGACATAATATAGCATTGAAAAACAAAGAGATGTAGAACATTAAAATATTTATTGTATATTTGTGATGTACATATGTATAATAAGAATAACTAAATCATGGAAGAAAGAAAGATAGTCATACAAAAGCTACAGAAAAGCTTAAGTGATGAATATGCTATAGCTCAAAAGTATTATTCTATACTATCAGCTATAAACAATCTTGGTCTTACTAAACGTGAGATTGAGTTAGTAGCATTTACAGCTGTCAAGGGTACAATATCTTATGCTAATGCAAGAACACAATTTTGTGATAAGTACAAAACAACAACAGCAACAATCAATAACATTGTATCTAAGCTCAAGAAGATAGGTATATTTGTAAAGGAGTCAGGTAAGGTGAAGGTTAATCCCATCATCGTTTTAGACTTCAAAAAAAATTTAAACTTAGTAGTAAAGATAGTGCACTATGAAGAAACCGAAAGACATGACACTCAGAGAGTGGATAGTAAGGAAGATGTCAACAAAGGTGGTGATATCAGAAAGAGTGATAAACCAAGTGATAACACACCAATTTGATGGTCTTCATGATGCTTTAAAAACAAACAATAGTGTAGAACTTTCTGGGTTTGGTAAGTTTTTATTCAATAAGAAGAAAGCAAAGAAACATGTAAGTAAACTTGAAAAGATTAAACTTGGATACGAAAAGGTGATAGCAGATGAGAGCACCCCAGAAAAAAAATTAAATTTTATAAAGAGTAAACTAAGTAGACTAAACTTAACATTGATGTCATTAAAACCAAAACTAGATGATCAAGATAAAGGAAATATATGAAGGTTGGAGAAATAACCTTTTACCTCCAGAGAAACTAAAGGAGCAGATAGCTGTGGTGAGTGCAGATCGCCTAGCAATATGTAATGAATGCGAAAATCATTCTAAGAATCACTCCAATATACGACCAGATGCACACTGTATGGCTTGTGGTTGTACACTCTCTGCAAAGAGTAAATGTTTATCATGCTCTTGCCCTATCGAAAAATGGAAAGCTGTATTAACAGAGAATGAAGAACACGAATATAACAAACATGAAGCATCTAAAGTTAAATAAAATACCAGTGACATCACTTATTCATGTACTAACTAAGTTATATGAAGAAGGAGCAGACTTTATTGATATAGAAGGAGAACCAAGAGAGGATTCAGAAAATGATGTAATAAAAGTTACAGTTAGACCTGAATATTATGATGGTGAATCAAAAACAGAAGAAACAGATCCAGAATATTTATTTACAGAAGTTAAACCACCTGAGGAAGATATAAACCCTATATCTGATGAAGACATAAATGATCTGATATAAACATGAGTGCAACATATTACCACAAAATAACTAAATTACTAGCAGAACTTAAAAGAGATCATCCCTCTCTAAGTCTAGGAAAACACTTAGCTACATCATTCGATGGTCTAGAAACTAAGTATTTATGGGGATTAACAGATAAGAACCTATATCACACATTACAAAAATATCAAATTAGTATAGATATGGATGTACCTCATGATGAGTCTGAGATAGATAAGATACTACGAGATGGTATGAGAATCAGTAACATTCATGAATTAAATGACGATGATGGATACTAATAGTAATCTCATCTTCATATATTGGGAAGATGGGTGGAATGAACAAAATACAAATGGCAAAGAAAACTACATACATAAACGCTGAGCTTGATTGGGCAGAACAACAACTACTTTCTTGGAAAGAGTATGTTGATGCTAATCCATTACATAAGCTTGAAGATAGGGTGAAATACAAAGAAACATCAAATGGAGGACAAATTCCAATGGTTGTTGCAAGTATTGAGTCCCAAGGTAAATTTGTTCAAGATACAATGAAAAACTACCTATCTCTATTAGAACAAGTTGATAAACTACGTGAGAAAGAAGAAAAGAAGAAAATAGAAACAAGAGGTGGTCAAGAATTAGGATCTATGGCTGAAGAGTTTATCAAGAGTAGAAAAGAATGAAACTAAAAAGCATAGACTATAAGGATTGGATGATTAATCAGAAAAGAATTCCTGATAAAGATTCTGAAGAATACAAACCTTTCTATGACTTTCATAAAGAGTTATGTATGAACGGATGTATGATGGATGGTACATATATAAACCCATTCCTATACTGGCACTTAAATGCTTGGCATACAGAAGTTGATATTATAGATGAATATGGTAGAATCAATCAGAAGTATGCTAACCCACTACTTAGAGATAATGAATGGTTAGTAACTAATGAAATAGATAGAGCCCATAAAGAAAAGAAAGGATTAGTAATACTAGGAATTAGACGTTTTGCTAAATCTGTAATAGAAGCAAGTTATATTGCTCAAGGTGCAACCTTTGATGAAAACTCTCAGAATATTATTGCAGGACTAAACGCACCTGATATTAAACTTATTACTGATAAGATTGATAAAGGTTTAAACTTTTTACCTAAAGCTTGGAGGTGGCAGAGAGTAGAAGATAACTGGAAAAATCAAGTTACCTTAGGAATTAAAACTAGAGGTGGTGAAAGAATTCCATTTTCACAAATACTTGTTCGTAACTTAGATGATGGTAACAATGAAGAGGCTATTGCAGGTACAAAACCTAGAAGACTAATCATTGATGAAATAGGTAAAGGATCTTTTCTTCGTGGACTACAAGCTGCAATACCTGGATTTACAACACCATTTGGATGGGGATGTAGTCCTATACTTACAGGAACAGGTGGAGATATGAAAAAGTTCATGGATGCAAAATCTTTAATGTTTGATGTAGATAACTTTAACTTTCTTACATACAATAATGCAAAAGATAATAAACGTATACACGGATTATTCATCTCACATAAATATAGAATGGAAGCTAAAGAGGATTCAACTCTTGGAGCTTTTTTAGATAAGCCTAAATCATCTGAACTGCACAATGTAGAGATGATGGTATCTAATGAAGAACTAGCTAATAAAGTTACTAATGAAAACTTAGAAAGATTAAAAAAGGCTGGAGATAGACTAGCTTATCTAAAAGAAAAGATGTACTATCCACAAGAGGTAGATGATATATTCTTAAATGAAGACACAAACATCTTTGATATAGAAGCAGCTAAACGTCAGAAGCATAGATTAATAGAAGGTGAAAGAACAGGAACTCCTGTTATATTATATGATGATGGTGAAGGTGTAAAGCATGATTTTACAGATAAGCGCCCTATTCTTAACTTTCCATTGAAGCATACAGATTTAAAAGATGCTCCTGTAATTATTTATGAATTTCCTGTAGATGATCCACCTTATGGCCTATATGTTGCAGGTATTGACCCTTATAGACAGGGTAAATCAGCATATAGTTCATCATTAGGATCAGTATACATATATAAACGTATGCATGCTATATCTGGTGAGAAATACCAAGATATGTTTGTAGCTAGTTATTGTGCACGTCCAGATAAGAAAGAAACCTGGGAAAATCAAGCACGATACTTAATAAAATATTACAATGCAAGAGCATTGTGTGAAAATGATGAAATATCATTTATAGATCACATGATAAGTAAAGGAGATGCTCAATATTTGGAAAGACAACCTACATGGTTAAAAGAAATAGTACCAAACACTACCGTAAGACGTGATTATGGTATACATAGATCATCTGAAAAGATTAGAGACTTCTTACATGGTTGTCTCAAGAAGTACACAGAAGAAATTGTACACTCTGAGACTAACGAAGATGGTGAGGTTGTTTCTCAAATTAAAGGTATGGCTAAAGTGTTAGATCCTGTACTACTAGAAGAAATGATACAGTATAATGAATCAGGTAACTTTGACCGAATCATTGCAGCTGAGTTAGCAATTGCGCTAGCTATGAAACTAGATCCCATTCTTGGAAAAGCAGGGGAACAACAGGATGTAAGATTAACATCTATGGTCAACCGAAACAAAAAAAATAAACTATTTACACAATCCAGAGGGTTGTTTAATAGAAAGAAAAATAAACTTTTTTCATAATGGCAATTATAAGATATACAAAAGAAGACAATGTCAAGTATGCTTACCTAAACATCTTTCCTGACCAGTTTAAAACTGAGAAGCAGAAGAAAGATGATAGTTGGGTAAAGAATACTATGGATTACTTTGCAAATAAGGCATATTCAGAATATGTAAAAAATAGAGACACATTTGTAAAGAACTATGATCTCATGAAAGGAATATTAAGAAAAGAAGATTTCTTAATTGATGAGCCAGAGGTTAAAAGTTTTACAGATATGTTAGAGAAAGATATAGATCTTCCTGCATATGTAAAACACTATTCAATCATTACTACTCCTGTAAACGAACTAGTGGGTGAGATATCAAAACGCCCTGATTCATTTAGAGTGAAAGCATTTGATGATGACAGTCAAGCCCAAGAGTTACAGTTTAAAACAGATACATTACAAGCTTATATAATCAATCAAGTTAAACAGCAAGTAATGGCAAAAGCTTCTATAAGTGGTCAAGAAGTATCTATGGAAGATATTGAGGCAATCACTATGGAGCAAGTAAAAGATCAGCTAGATAGTTACACATCTGTTGCTGAAAAGTGGGCTAATCACACACTTACATCAAATAAAGCAGACTTTAACGTAAAAGAAATGTCAGAGGATGCTTTTAGAGATTTACTAATATCTGCAAGAGAGTTTTATCACATATATGAAGATAACTCTAAACTTGGATTTAACATAGAAGTGGCTAACCCAAAGAACACTTGGTTTCTTACAACACCAGATAAAAAATATATATCAGATCCAACAGGAAGATCACAAGGAGCATATGCTGCAGGTACTGTTGAGGTTATGGAAATCTCAGAAATCATTGAAGCTTTTCCAGATCTAACTAAAGAAGAGATTGATCATTTAAGAAGTTCATTACAAGACTATGGACTAATTGATGTACAAGAGTCAAACCTTGGTAATCCAAGTGTTGATCCTGGAATAGATTCTATAAACTATGATACATATGATCCATTAATCTTACAGACACGTATGATTATTGAGTCAGAGATGAAAGAGAACAACGATGGATTGCAGGACTTTTTAGGTCTTACATCTAATGTGTCTTCATTTGGATACAAGTATGTTGTTGTAAGAAGCTATTGGATATCTAAAAGAAAAATAGGTAAACTTATTTATATAGACGAATTAGGTAATGAACAATCAACTCTTGTAGATGAAACATACAAGTCAGGTGATATGCCTACACAAATATCTCTAGAATGGGGATGGGTTAACCAATGGTATCAAGGAACTAAGATTGGTCCAGATATTTATCATGTTAAACCATATAAACTTCTAAACTATTGCCCAATTATAGGTACTACGTATGAAGTAAAGAACACAGAGGCACGATCTCTAGTAGATCTAATGAAACCCTTCCAAGTTATTTATAACGTCTGTATGAATCAATTATACAAGCTTCTAGAAAAAGAAGTTGGTAAGGTTCAATTAATGTCACTTAGACATATCCCTGTTCCTAAAGATGGAGATGCACAAGATGCACTTGATATTTGGGAAATGGAAGCTCGTGAACGTGGTGTTGTATTTGTTGATGACAGTCCAGAGAATCTTAAGAGTCCAAGTTCATTTAATCAATTTACATCTTTAGATCTTACAAGAACACAAGAGATACAAGCTCGTTATACACTAGCACAACAAATGAAGGTAGAATGCTGGGAACTGATTGGTATGTCTAAACAACGTATGGGATCAGTGGCTGCATCAGAAACAGCTACAGGTACAAGAACAGCAATGCAACAAAGTTATTCTCAGACAGAGCCTCTATTTATTGCTCATGAGTATGTGTTGGGTCAACTATACCAATCTATTATTGATGCATCTTTATATGTTGAAAGTTCTAAACCAGAATCTACCCTGTCATATATAACAAACGAAGGAGAATCTGCATTTGTTCAAGTGAATGGATCAGAGTTAAAACTTCGTGACTTAAAAGTGTTCTTAACTAATAGACCTGAGGATACTCAAATGTTTAATGAACTTAGACAACTATCTCAAGCTATTATTCAGAACGGTGGCACACTTTATGATGTAATCGAGCTTTACAGTACTAAGTCTATGAGAGATATGAAGAAAACTTTCAAGGATCTTAGAGATAGACAAGTACAACAGCAGCAACAACAGATGGAGTTGCAACAAAAACAACAAGAGCAACAAGGTCAAATTGCACAAGCTCAAATGCAAGAAGCTGCTAGAATGACTCAAGAGAAACAAGCTAATGAAAACTTACAAAACGAACTAGATCGTGTGAACAAAAAAGAGATTGCAATGATAAATGCAATGTCTAAAGAAGGTGGAGCAAGTGCTGATCTTGATGACTCAGGTACACCAGATTCACTAGAGATAGAGAAATTAGCATCTCAACAATCTAAAGCTCAAAAAGATTATGAAAGTAAAATGGCTGATATAAATTCAAAAAATACTTTAGCTCAGCAAAAGTTACAGATTGAAAGAGAGAAAATAAAATTAGCTCGTGACAATCAAGCAAATGATCTTGCTGTAGCAAAAGAAAATGCAAAAGGTAGAAATAAGAAAAACTAATTAATTAAATTAGGAGAGTAGAAAATATTAATGCTATATTATCTAGAAAAGTTGTAAGAAAGGATAAAATATACTTTGATATTAGATACTCTTAGCTTAGTTTTACATAAGTAAACCAAATACGTAACAAAATACAACTACATATGTCTGATAATTTAGATAAACTCGGTGATTTCGGTATTCAAGATACTGTTGAAGCTGGTGCAGGAGATACTCAATTGTTGAATGATCTACTTGCTCCAGAAACTGCTTCAGGTAATCCTGATGATGTTGAACCTATAGTAAATGAAATAGATTCTCCAAAACAGGAAGTAAATAATGACCCTCCAAGAGGTAAAGATATTACAAAACCAAAAAGTGCTGATGGTAAAACTGATGAAGAAAAACAATCAGGAGAATCTTTGATAGCTGACTTCTTAAGCGATGCAGAAGAAAAAGAACCAAACGAAGCGTTGAAAGATGCTGCTGATGATTTAGAAAAAGAAACAGAGGTAGAAAATACCTCTGAAGAACAAACAGAGGTAAAAGAAGATGAACAAGAAGCTCAGGTAGATGGAAATCAATTCACTGCATTAGCTAATGATTTATTTAACTTGGGAGTCTTTACAAAAGAGAACGAGGAAGAAGTATCAATAAATACTCCAGAAGAATTTCTAGAAAGATTTACTGCTGAAAAGAAAAAAGGAGCATCTGAGATAGTTCAAAACTTCATTGGTCAATTTGGAGAAGATTACCAACAAGCCTTTGAATCTATCTTTGTAAAAGGTGTAGATCCTAAAGAGTATTTCGGAACATACAATCAAATTGTAAGTTTTACTGAAATGGATTTATCTAAAGAAAATAATCAAGTATCAATAATGAAACAAGCATTAGCTGATCAAGGATTTGAACCAGAAGACATAGGTAAAGAAATTGAAAGATTACAAAATTACGGTGATTTAGAAGCCGTATCTACAAGACATCATAAGGTGTTAGTAAAGAAAGAAGCTAAAAAGCTTCAACAACTAGATAAAGAAGCTGAACAGGTTGAGCAACAAAAAGTTGCTATTAAGAGCCAATATGTAAATAATGTTCAGACTATTTTAAATGATAAGCTAAAAGAAAAAGAGTTTGATGGTATTCCAATCAACCCTAACTTAGCAAACGAACTACAAGACTTCCTATTAGTAGACAAGTGGAAAACTCCTGCTGGAGAAAATCTCACTGACTTTGATCGTGCTATCTTAGATTTGAAAAGACCTGAGAATCATGAAATGAAAGTAAAGGTGGGGCTTTTGATGAAGATTTTAGAAAAAGATCCTACCCTAACTACTATACAGAGAACTGGTGTGACTAAAAAGTCCAATCAGTTATTTGGGGAAGTAGCTAGGCAAGTAACTAGGAGCAAGTCAGCTTCTAAGACTTCAAACAAAAAGACCAAACCTAATTCATGGTTTTTATAATAATTTAATAATTTAAAACGAATAAAATGGCAATTCAAACAATCCCAGGTCTAACTGGTTTTACTTATGCACGAGTAGCTTCTATGGATAAGCGTGCTGTAGGAAAACTAACAGACGCAAATCACTTAGAGTCTTTCCACTCTACTGAGCCTGCGGACTATGATAAAAAGATTATCAGTCTGTATACTCAATCTTCATTGTATAGCAATGATTTCCTTGACATGATCAACAAAAGCACTCCTTATTATATTGATAATAATAGTGATGCTTGGAAATGGAAAATCGCTGTACCTTACAAATTCCCAAAAATCATTGATATTCCTGATTCAACAGCTGCTATGGCTAAACCAGGTATTGATGGTCAAGAGTTTCAGTTAATACTTGATACTAACGAATTCTCTAAAAATGCTATTATATCTGTAGGAACACGTCAGTATGGACCACGTTTTTACGTAATTAAAGATCCACAGCCTTGGAATGCTGGATTTATTTACACATTTACTTTAGTAAGTGACAACCCAACTGTAGATTTTGTAAGCTCTACTTTCTTATCTACTGGTATCGAATTAGAATTAGTTGATGCTGCAATTGGAGAGTTTGACCAAGATTTATTAGGACTTCCAAGATTGGGCGAAGAGATCACTATGTTTGAATCATTAGGTTCTGCATATGGATACGAGCACAAAATTACTGAATGGGCTGATGACAAAATGTTACGTGATTCTTCAGGTAAAGCATTAGACATCTTAGTATATGCTCCACAAAGACGTAATCAACTACCTTTAACAAGAAATGATGTTAAGTGGGAGCCTTTCGTTGAGTTCTGGATGCGTAAGTCTATGATAGAGTTGAAAGTTAAGAGAATGATCTGGGCTAAGCCTGGAACAGTTAAGACTAACGGTTCTAAACAAGAATTAAAAAGAACTTCTGCTGGTGTATACCACAGAATGAGAAATAACGGAAACTTAGTACAATATAATAGAGGTGAGTTCTCTGCAAACTTGATTCGTTCAGTATTTGGAGACTTATTCTATAGAAGAGTAGACGTTAAAGATCGTAGAGTTAAAATGTATACTAATGAGGCTGGATTCGATGTATTCCAACAAGCTCTTAAAGATGATGCACTTAACTCTGGATTAACATTTATGGCTGATTCTGGAAACAGATACATGCAAGGAGAAGGACAGTCTATTACTTATAACTTTGCATTTGATGCAATGGTTACTCGTGAGACTGGACGTGTAGAACTTGTTCACTTAAAAGAACTAGATTTGCCACAAACTAATCTAGAATTCGGACAAAACAAGAAGTCTACTCCTGTATTCATGGTATTTGATGTTTCTCCTCAGTCTGATGGATCAATGATCAACAACATCCGTGAGGTACGTATGAAGGGTGCACCTTCTATGACTTGGGGTTATATTGATGGAACTCGTCACCACTTAGGTTTTGCTAAGTCTCAAGGTATGAGCTCTGCTAATAAATTCCCAGGATACGAAATCTGGATGAAAGATCGTTGTGATGTATTCATCGAGGATTTATCTAGAACTGTACTTATCGAAGAGATTCCACAGTTCTAAAAAAAGAGATACAAAGTTGACTGTCCCTAGTCAACTTTTCTCAGAGAAGAGTCCCCTCATCCCACACTGTCCCTCCTCAGAGGGGATATTCTTCTCGATATAAGAATGCTGAATTAAGTTTCTACCTGTTCAATCAGAGCATTCTACAAATAAATAAACCAAAAACTAATTAAACTACATTATGGGTAAAATAGGAAAAGTTTCTACTATCAAGAAACAATACAATAGTTCTCAATTGCAAACTATGGATAGTAATCTTGCTCAACAAGGTATGACAAGAATTCCTGGAACAGGAGTTTTTAAGTATCCTTATAAAGAGTTAGACGGTAAATACAGAACAGGGCTAGACCCTACTGCTGGATACATTAAACGTATTCAAGATCCTACTGAACAAGAACTAGAAATTGAGCGTGTTACAGAACTTAGAGATAAATTACAAGCAGTTTTAGGAGATATTGACTTAGGACCAAGAGCTAAATTCTGGAACTATGCATTATCTACAGGAGTAAATGATACAATACATGTACAACCTGTAAAACTTTTAGATGGAGATAACTTCTACGATCTAACACAACCTCTTCAAGAGCTAGCTTTTGCATGGTTGAGAGTGCATCCAACGGTTGCATCTTCTTATCAAGCATGGGAAAGAGGTGAGTTTCCTGCAGACACACAATTCTATATTGTTAATGATGATATTGAAAATGCAATTGTCTACAAGAAAAAACAGCTTATTAACAAAGCTATTATCAAGTTTGACTCAATGAGTCCTGAAAAGAAAAAGAAAGTTTCAAGACTACTTGGGCTTCCTGTAACTGATGAGACAAAAGAAGAAGTTGTATATAACCAAGTTGATAACATGTTGAAACAATCTGAAGTTAAGTCTGGAAGCTTTAAAGGGTTAAATCCTGTAGAAGTATTTAACAGATTTGCTGATATGAAAGAAAATTTACTCCATATTAAAGATTTAATTAAACAAGCTATTCAACATTCAATTTACAGAGTTAAACCGAGTGGAAAAATCTATGAAGGTGAATACGAAGTAGCAATGGATGAAGAAGAATTATTAAAATATTTGGTAGATGAAGATCACCAAGAAGACTTAATAGTTCTAGAAAAAAAGTTGAAAACAAAGAAACTAGCTTCTGTATAAGAGGCTAGTTTTAAAACTCTTTTATAAATGATACCAGTAGATAGTTTATTATACAAAATAGACCAAAAACTAAATAAACTATCAACTAACGAGCATCAGCAAATTCAACTTGAAGACAAGATCTTAGCTTTGAATGAGGCTCAGATTAAGTTGATAAAACAAAAAGTTGATGGTTTTGCAATCCCTAACAAACTAGGGTTTGATGCTTTTAAAAAAAGGTACGAAGATTTACAAAATTTAGTTATAGATTTTACAAATCAACCGCTATCTTTAACAGAAACTAATACCGAACTACATCAATGGGATGCTGATTTAACTTCACTAAAACCTGAATACATGTTTTATGTTGATAGTTATGTATTGGCTGATAAAGGTAAATGCAAAGATCGTAAGATATGGATTAACAAGGACTTAAGTAAACATGGAGACTTATCTCTCTTACTTAATAATGATCACTACAAGCCTAGCTTTGAGTATCAAGAAACGTTAAATGCAATATCATCTAACACTATTAGTATATATACTGATGGTACATTTACTCCCAATGATATTTACATAATGTATATGAGATATCCTGTGTATATTAACAAAACAGGTTATGTCATGATGGATGGAAATCCATCTACTAATCAAGATTGTGAGCTTGCCTCATATCTAGAAGACGAGCTTTTAGATTTGACAGTTCAAAATCTTGCAATGTATACTGAAAACGCTAGTGCGGTGCAAAGTGCACAATTCAGAATACAAACTAATGAATAAAAATTAATTATTAACCTTAAATCATAAACAATGGCTGATTTTTCATTAACCACGTTATTCGTGGTGCCAGTAGGGCAAACTGCTGTCCCTAGCTCTGGTTCGACTCAAGATTTAACTGCAGGAACTGTAGGAATCTTTGATCAAAATTATGCAACTGTAACTGCTGCTGCTGGAGCAAATCCTGCTAGTGATGCAAAGTACATTTACATCGCTCAAGGTAGAGCAAACACTTATTTACAAGGATCTAAAAGATCTGACAAGATTAAAGGATGCCCAACAGCTGGTGCTTCCTGCAATTCAAATGTAACAGAATGGTACAAAGTATCAGGTTGTGCTACTGCTGCTAATCAAATTACTGATGTAACAGACTTCAAAGTACAATGTGGTGAAATCGTAACTTTAACATTACGTGCTCACTCTTCTTACATTGATACACTATACTTCAATGGATTTACACGTTCTGTAACTGTAAATGCTCCATGTTGTGAATGTGGTGGTGATGTATGTACTGATGTAGATGTTAACGCATTAATCAACTCTCTAATTGTTAAATTACAACAAGAGGCTCCTGGAGATAATCCAGACAACGTTTCTTTCAACTCTTTCTTTACTTTTGAAAATGTTGGTGGAACTAAACTTAGAATCGAAGGTAAACCATTAACTAAATATGGTCAACCTTGTGATGTTGCTGCATTCCCATTCGAGTATGACAGAATGTACTTCAGTACTTTTGTATACGATGGACCAGCTACAACTGCTGATTTTATTGTTGCTGACGCTTGTAATATCGTTGCTAACTCTGCTGTAGTCCAAAAAGCATCTTATGCTTCTGGAGGATCTGAAGAATTCAAGCAATTAGAAAAGAACTTCTACAGCTACCAAGCTGGATATTTAAAGTCACTATATAGAATGGGTGGCTACAATGAGAACTTTGAATCTTATGTGACTGATGGAGTTGTTTACGATAGCTACTACATTAGATTTAACCAATTAGATAAGGCAGCTTATCAATGGGGAGATTACATCATGCAAGACTCAACTGTAATCATTGCTGTACCTAATGCTGACACAAGTGGAATTGCTGCTCTTATTGAGCCAATCCTAGAAGATGCTTTAGGACTTGTTGATGATGACAACACTTGTATTACAACTACGACTACTGCTGCTGCTTAAACAGCGTCAGAAGTAGGGATAGAACATTAACATAAACCTATGCCAGAGGTGAGAGGATTATCTCATATCCTCTGGCATTTTTTTTAAAACAATAGTATGGCAGCCACATTACAATTAGATATTATAGTACCTCCTACCTATAGTACTTCATTGCTTGCTGTTACAGATGCATCTGTCTATCCAGACAGCCCACCAATTGTATCAGCTCCAACAATTGAGATAGAAATACCAAATTTTGGTAAACAGATATTACCTTTTCTACCATTAGAAACTAATATCTTTGGATCAGACACTTTAGGAATAACTGAAGATGGCTGCAAACAAGCATTACCTGATGGTATATATAAATTAAAATATTCAATAGCTCCAGCATATGTAAACTATGTTGAGAAGACTATTATGCGTGTTGACAAATTACAGGAGAAATTTGACAGTGCATTTTTAAAACTTGATATGATGGAGTGCGATAGTGCTCTTAAAACTCAAGCTAGTGTAAATTTAAACACAATAAACTTTTTTATTCAAGGAGCAATTTCTTTAGCAAATAATTGTGCTGAGCAAGATGCTCTTAAGTTATATACAAAAGCAAGCAACATGCTTGATCAATTTATAAAAACCAATTGTGGTTGTACTGGTAACGGTAACAATTACATAATAAACTTTAGATAAAAATGGCCCAGTGTGCAAATTGTGGTGCAAAGGTAGGATGTGGATGTCAGTTAACTAACGGTCTATGTGCTCATTGTAATGGTAATTCTAAAAAGGAAGTAACAACATCAACTTATGTTAACACCCAGATTAACAAACTGTCAGGACTGTCACAAGATACCTGATTTACTTAGACAGATAGACTGTAAGATAGCAGAGCTTGCTAACGGTGCATACAATAATGTTGTATTCATGTTAGGTGATTGTGTTCCTGCTACTACAATTGTTCAGTTACTAGCATATAAACGTATATTAACGTTTAAATACTGCAATCCTCATTATGGAGGATGTTCGTCTGTCAATGATATTGCTGGTAAAGTTATTCGTTTAACATCTGGATGTGTTGCTAAATGTAACGAACCTACGGTATGTGAAATAACAACATGCCCTATACCTATAGTACCAAACCCAACAACTACAACAACTACTACTTCTCCAATAATTTGTGAGTTTAGTGGAAATATAATTTGTATTCCACCAACAACCACTACAACTACTACTACTATATTACCAGATTGTAGAGTTGAAGGATGTTTCCAAATTAGAGAGATCCCACCTCCACCTCAATGTGATGCACCTTTTAATACAAATTTACCAGAAGGTTTCCCTGATGGTATAACAGGTAACGGTACAAAAGTATTATCTAATGGTGTTCAATTAACTACAACTTATACAGGACCAACAATTTCACCTTCTTTATTAACAGATCCTGGAACAGAGGAGTTATGTGATGGAGTATTGATTAATACATATAATGATACTGACAAGACTCAGCTACCTCTACTAATAGGAGGATCTATAGTTTTAGAATTTGACCCACCTGTAGTTTCTGTAGCACTTGTTAGTACTGGATATGGATACAGTAGTTTCTTAGGTGAGACAGAAACTGTAACTGTAGAGTCTTTAGATCCTATTGTAGGTGAAACATTACTTAGCTGTAGCTTAAATGAAGCCACTGCTACTTATGAAACAACTCAAGTTAATGAAAATCAAATTAACTTAACAGGTTCACAAATTAGTCCAAGCTTACAAAGTGGAATTACTGTTATTACACCAGAAGCAGGAGGTATCTCTAGATTAGTATTAACTAACACTACAAGTCTTCCATTAGCTGGTGTAGTCTTTGATTTATATGCATGTGGTGGAGTAGCTCCAACAACCACCACCACTACTACCAGTCAAATACCAGTCACAGGAAACTCATACTTTACTTTCTGGAGTGATGTTTCAGGTTCTATGAATAACACAATTGCAGTGACAGCACAAATAGCTAGTGTTACAGGTGTAAAAGTTCTAGTTTCTCCAACTGTACTAGCAGGATCAACAGAAATCCAACTGGGATATGGTAATCAGGCTAATAAAGTTACCGTGCAACATCCTAGTGGAAACACTACAGGTGGGGCGTATTTATGTGTGGTACCTGGCATGGAAGCTATACATCCTTCAATACCTGCAGGAACTTTTGTTACTGCAGGATCAAATGTTCTAACATTTAATCTTGTAGACATTAATGGAAACCCTGTTGCAACAACAGCAGATATTGTCCAGGGACCCAATGGTGTTGTTACGTTTAATCTAACAGATGCTCAGAAAACTGCTGATTACCAAAACACATCTAATTTAAGAAACTTACTTCAAGATTTCTATGCAACAGGAGGAACTGAAGCAAGTGGAAATACAGACAGAGCTACTAACGGTAGTGATGAGTTTGAATCTCGTGTATACTGGTGTCATAGTGGTGAAGAAAGACAAATTCAAATGCTTTCAAATAAAGGATTAGGAGGCACTATAGATGGAGCAGGATATTTCCCTGATGCAGACAGTTTAGTAATTATGGCCTTTGGTGATGAATCAGGAATAGGATATAATATGGATGGTGAGCACCCTAGTTCAGGACCTAGGTGGGCAAATAGAGCAAGTCAAACAAATTCAAGAATAGTAGATGATATATCAAGTGTAAGAACCTTTGTTACGAATATAGAAAGTGCAGCAGGAAACACTAATATATATAGAGCTAAGTTTTTCCATCCAGAAGCTACATCTAGTTACACTCTCTCAACAATAAAACCTTTAGTTTCACCTGAAGGACTTCTTAATGCAGGAAATAATGGTGCAGCTGTAGTTTCAAGTATTGGTAATGTTCCTGCTACTGCTTACAATAGTTCTACAGATAATCTGATAAACTTCCCAAGCGCAAGTCCTGTAAGATTTGCATGGTCAGCAGATCTAGATAATAGTCCTGCTAACCCAGAACAGTACTGGTATGATCAAATAAGAAATGCATTAATAGACTTTGGATATGGAGTTTAGTAAAAATCAAAAATTGTAGATAAAGATGATAATATTTATAACATTAAGTTTCGCAGGTGCAGAGTCAGGTCCTTTTGATCTGTACTCTGATGTTGATGGTTTTACTACACCATTTGCACAAAATGTAAGCAAGGCTGATCTTTTATTAGGTTATGAAGTGGTAGCTCCTGATGGAACAACAACTGTTAGATTATTTGATTTAGGTGCAGACTGTATACCCTCTACAACAGATATATACAACTGTGCTACACCAAATTGTGATTTCTCTGGAGAGATTAATTGTATAATACCAGACTGTAACTTTAGTGGAACAATTGTTTGCCCTGCGCCAGAAACTACAACCACCACTACTACTGGATATCCAGGATTCTCACCATGTACTTGGTCAACTTATGGAGGTAACCCTGGAGAAATAGCTGTATACGACTTTAATACTGGTTCATCAACCGTGGTGTTAGTACCTAATGATTTTACAACCACTTCAGGAATAAACAGACCTATCTGTTCTACATCAAGTAAGTTATGGTTAGCTGGCTATCCTGCATCTTCTACAACTTGTGGTAATATTAATATAACTAAACCAGAAGGTTTCCCTAATGCTGTAACAGGAAATGGAACAAAAACATTATCTAATGGTGTAGTGTTAACTACAACATATACTGGTCCTGCTCCAATATATGATTCACAACCAGGAAATTGGGAGGTATGTGATGGATTTTACCTAAATCGGACAAATACTAGTACAAGTGCAAGTTTCTCATTAAAAGTTAATGGAGAATTGACTATGGAGTTTGATCCTCCTATAAACTGTATTCAATTTATATCTAGTGCATGGGGTTTTAGTGGAGATCCAAAAACAGAAGGTGATATGGAGATTGTATCTGTAACCAGTGCGTCTTCTATTATAGGTGAGCAGATTATGCAATGTACTAGAGGTAATGATCCTGAAGACATTCCTACATACCAAACAATACAGATAAGTCCAAATCAAGTTAACATGCAAGGTTATCAGGAGTTTGAAAATTCGTCTTTTCAAGTTGGATCAACTAGAATTATATCAGAAGAGAACGGTATTTCAAAATTAGTACTTACTAATATATCTCCAACAAATGTGAGGGGAGTAATTATTGATTTCTATGTAGACGATATTTCGGTTACAAATGATCCTGTTGGACTTCAATACATTAGAGAATGGGATATAGATACATCTGGTGCTACACCAACTCTATCTTATGTTAGAGAAATATCTATTGATGCAGATAATCTATCTAACCAAGGTATATGGGGAAGTGAAATAACTGCAATAGCTACAACTACTGACAATAATACATTACTTGCAGGATTTGGTGCAAGAGATAATGGCGAAACTAGTATGGGTGTTTACTCATGGGATATTTCTACATCTGGTAATATTTTACTAAATGAAAGTAATAAAATAGATAAAGCATCTGTAAGTTTTGGTAATACGTTTGGAATTATAACAGAGCTTACAGGAATGTTTATCACTAATGATGACAATGTTATTCTTTCTGCTAGATACTA
>UEXM01000988.1_pt1 | contig 26432 bp, 41 predicted proteins | sample 1796661 | NCBI WGS metagenome assembly UEXM01 (sample SAMEA4772469, study PRJEB27181) | metagenome
CTACTGTCTACTGGTCTGATCTGCTAATAGGCCATGATTGGTCAGGTGGCACTAGTGGCTCTATCAACTTATCTAAGGTGTGGCCTGACGGCTACGACGAGATTGTTGCGTTAGCTGCACATAACAGCCTGTTAATTATATTCGGTAAGCACAGCATTGTTGTTTACCAAGGTGCAGAAGCACCAGCAACGATGGCATTAGCAGATACAGTAGCAGGAGTAGGCTGCGTAGATAGAGACACGGTACAGTACACGGGTACTGATGTGTTGTTCTTGTCGCATACAGGACTAAAGAGCTTTGGTAGGACAATACAAGAAAAGTCCATGCCTATAACTAGCTTGTCTAGCACTGTGTCAAAAGACATTATTGGCTTATTGCAAAATGAAACTGGCTTTTACCGTTCTGTTTACAGCCCCGAAGAAGGTTTTTACCTAATTACTTTTACTGCTCAGGATACGACTTATTGCTTTGACGTTCGAGGCACATTAGAAGGTGGCGCATATCGTGTCACTCGTTGGCCCGGCACTGGCTTTACTAGTTACGGCAGACAAGATGATGGCACTCTGTTGATTGGTAACGGTAGTGGCATTAGCAAGTATGATGGCTACAGAGACAACGGAGAAACGTACCGTTTCAAGTACTATAGCCCCGGCCTAACCTTTGGCGACCCTTCTAGGTTAAAGATATTAAAGAAGCTACGTCCTACAATTGTTGGTGCTAACAGTGCAATTATGTTTCTTAAATGGGCGTATGACTTTGGTACGTTCTTTCAGACTGCAGAGTTTACCGTTGGTAATCAGGTAACTGGTTTTTACAACGAGAGTGAGTTTAACAGTACAGCAGAATTTACAGGTGGTGATCTAACGTCACGACGTGGAATAAACACTACCGGAGGCGGTGGAGTTATAACAATAGGGTTGGAAGCGGACATAGACGGTTCAGGCTTGTCTCTCCAAGAGATCAATGTATTGGCATTAATGGGTAAAGTACTATGAGCAATTATACAAAGACCACAGACTTTGCCGCGAAAGACAGTCTACCTTCCGGTGACAGCGGCAAAATTATTAAGGGCGCTGAATTTGAAACAGAATTCGACGCGATTTCTACAGCCGTTGCTACGAAGGCCGACCTTGCATCGCCTACGTTTACAGGCACAGTAACAATTCCTGCACTGACGTTTACAGGTACGCTGTCAACAGGAACGATTGATGGGGGTACATACTAATGGCTGAAGAAAAAAACACAGGAACCGGAGCAGAAGAAACATCATCAAGCATCTTTGATTACTTTTTAGGCGGCGCAGGAACTGGGTTGCTTGCTAGTGCTTATGGAGATCTTGGCAAGATTGGTGAGCGCGGCATTGCGCTAGGGACAGAGCTTGCTGAAGAGCAATTAGGGCAGGCAGAGTTTAGGCCATACACAATTACTACCGGAACAGGTGGTAGGTTTGGTGTTACAAGAGACCCTGAAACTGGACAGTTAGCTACAACAATGTCCTATTCACCTCAAGAACAAGCGCTGTCTCAGGCTTTGTTTGGGCAGGCAGGTCAAATGTTAGGCCAGCCAACACCCGGCTCAATGCAAGTGCAACAAGCAGGCATGGATGTTCTTGGAAGAGGCCAAGGGATGATAGGTCAGCCAGCGTTTGGCATTGATCCTACAAGAGCCGCATCTACCCAAGCGTTTGGTTTGGGCGGTCAGTTTATGGAGCAGGCAGGAATGCCGGCTTCTGATCGTGAAGCGGCTTTGTATGAACGTATGCGAGCCACTCAAACGCCAGAAGAAGAGCGTCAGCGTTTAGAGTTAGAGCAGCGACTAGCAGCTCAAGGTCGACTAGGTGTTAGCACAGCTCAATATGGTGGAACCCCTGAGCAATTAGCAATGGCGAAAGCGCAAGAAGAAGCAAAAAGCCAGGCAATGTTAAGTGCTATGGGCCAAGCTAGAGCTGAGCAAGCACAACAAGCGGCGTTAGGCGCGCAGTATGCCGGACTAGGAACTACGCTTGCAGGGCAGCAGCAAGCTCTTTCGGCGGGACAGCAGGCTCAGGCGTTACAGGCGTTGCAAGCAGGCCAAGGTCTTCTTGGTGGATCGCAAGCCCTCATGTCTGGACAGCAACAGCTTGGAATGGGCGCATTGGCAGGTGCTTACTTACCACAACAAGAGCTATTAAGAGCGTTGTCACCAGGGCAAACTGCGGCGGCACAAGCTCAACAAACACAGTTATATGGCGCTGGATTGTTTGGAGAGGCTAGAGCATCTGGTATCGACATGCTTCTTGCTTCAGCCTTGGGTCAGGCAAACCTTGCTGGATCGTTTGGTAGTGGATTGTTAGGTGGCGCATTAGGCGGCGGCTATAATATTGAACTTCCTAAAATAGGTTAAGGAGATTAACGATGGCACGTTTTGGTAGAGATATAGTTAGATCCTTAACGCAACCTGATTTTGCAGATCAAGTTTCTAGTGTTGGCATGCTTCTTGGCGCTGCACCTAGAGCTAGGCGTGAAGAAGAAAATCAAAAACAAACACAGCAATCGCTTGTTAACATGATGAATACAAACACACGAATTGCAGAAACAGGAAATCTAAAAGGTCTTGAGGATCAGCGCGTTCTTTTAACAGAAATGTTAAGTCAAGCTACGGATGATCAAAGCAGAGATATGATTATTGCTGAGCTTAGTAGGGTTGAAGGGCTGCGAGATGTTGCAAAACCTGTTGCCAATAAAAGAAATATTGACACTCTTTTAAGGGCACAAAAATCTTTAAACGAAGCAGATCAACAAATTGCAAGCCTTCAAAGTGATACAAGCCCTGAAGGTCAAATTAAATTAGATGCCGCTATAAGGGCAAAGCAAGCAATTCAAAGTCGTGTTGACTCTCTTAAATCTGATCCAGCTTTAGTTACAGCAGCAGATAATCAAAAAATTGATATGGAAATAGCGGCTCTTACAAAAGAAGAAGCATTACGCTCTGCTCGTAAAAACGACATGATAGCTAGACTCAAATCTGTACCTGTTAATTCGCAGGCTTGGGAGGCATTAGTTAAAGAGGCTGGCGAAAAAAACCTTGGATCTGCAGTCAACTCAGTGATTACAGAGCTTAATGAGCTTGAAATGAAACGACTTGAGGTTGCTAAAGCACAAGAAGAACAACGCAACTTAAGCGACGAAGAGGTTAAAGAGCTTAAGGATGCCGACGTACCACTTCCTAGCGGGCTGTCTGCTATTGAAAGGCGTAGACGATATACAGTGTTTGCTAATGCTCAAATTGAAAAATTAGTAAATAAAGCTACTCGACCTTTAGATGTGCCTAGCCAAGCCAGGGCAAACGCTTTGGTAAAAACAACGCTTAGCTTTATGGTTCGTGATGCCGAGTTAGAGGGTGTTCCTATTCTTCAGGATCTTTCTGACAAGGTAGAAGATTTACTTGCAGATCCAGAAGAGCTACAAACTATTCAGGGGCTTGTTGCTGATTTAACAGGATCTCAAGTAATTCCTACAGTTGAAAGCTACATTCAAGATAGATTTCCTAAAAAATATGCTGAATATCAACAGTTCCGAAAGGGCAGAATTGAAGAAGCTGAAGATTACAATCTTATTTTGGAGTCGGTTTATAAAGATGATCCAAGTCTTAATCGAAATGATCCTTCAGGTGTTGATCAAGCTAGAGCAGAAATGAGGGCAGAACAAAAACTTTCTGAAATACTTAGAGAAATTGAGCGATCTAAACGCGATCCAGAGCTTCTTGTCGATACAGGGTTGCTAAGTCAACTCTTAGGTTATAGGCGGTAAACATTAATGTCTGAAGTGGACTCTGTAACAAAAGCAATTCTAGAAAGAAGGCTTGGGAAAAATGTCCAGCCTTCTGTTGCAACTGAAGAAAATGACTCTGAAGTTAAAAATGCAGCACTAAGAATAATAAATAGGAGAAGAGCTAGATCTGAAGGTTTGGCTACAGAGGCTGTGCAAGGTTTTACCTTTGGATTGGCTGATGAATTTTCTTCGGCAATGACTGCGCTTACTACAGACAAAACATACTCCGAAGCTAAAGAAGAATACCAAGCAAAAAGACGTGCGTTTAAAAAGAAAAATCCTCAATTAACTGATGAAGCGCTTTTGCTTGAGGCTGTAGCTTCTATACCTACTGGCGCCGGTGTTGCCGCAGGGCTAGGAAAGGCTGGGATAAAATCCTTAGGGAAAATAGGTGCCATTGAAGCTGGCGGGTATGGCATTACTACTGGCGATACCTTTGAAGAGCGAATTGGCCAGGGTATTGTTGGTGGCATTGCTGGCTTTGGCCTTGGTAAATTAGTTCAGGCTGCTACTAGGCCTGCAAGTGCAGGGGGCTTTAAAACCCAAACCGATGACATTGCAACAGAAGCATCAGATATTGATGACATTGCATTGCAACGCTCAATAGAAGAAGAAAAGTTTATTGAAATAGATACGCCCAAATATACTCGTAAACCTTTACGTGATGCACAAACAGTTGGTGAGTTTTGGGAAAGCGTTAAAACTGCTGTTAAAGAATTTTATAACGATAAAATTACTGGCGTATCGGATGACATTGCTCGACGTATGCCGCAAGTAGGTCTGCGTTTCCAGCGTGCAGATGAAACTGCGCTTCGAGAAATTAATAAAAAGATTGGCGGCTTTGCAGAGCAGTTAATTCCAGTTATACGAATTATTAATGAAAACGAAAGAGTTAAAGGCACGCTACTAGACTATGGCGCTGGTCGGCTAGGCAAAATAGACGATGCTATATCTTTTTTAAGAAAAGATTTTGCCGAACAAATGAGCGAAGAAAATCTTGACGCTTTAGAAAAATATCTTCGATTTAGCGCAGACAAAAACAAGCAGCTAAACCAAAAAGTATTTGGCAGTATCTTTCAGTTTCCGACTTACCTTCACACTAGAAACAACGCCTTTACTAAAAAGCTCAAGGAAAAAGGAACGTCTGATAAAGACATCGAAGAAATTGTGTTTACTGATAAAGGCCAAGAAGCTAGAAGTCGAGGATCTTATCTTGAGAAAGAAGGCGCAACACCTAACGTTGCTGACTACGATAACCCCCTTATGTCTGATATGCAGCGAATTTTTCAAATGGAAAAGTTTGGGCAAATTCAACGCATATTTGGCGTAGACATAGAAGATACCCTAAAAGTTAAAAGAGAAGTTGTTCGTTCTCAGCGCGAACTTGCTGGCGCTGGTCAAGTTGTTGATGACAAGCAGTTACAATCTATTGGCATTACACCTACAGAATTTATGGATACATTTTTTAACACGCTAGTAAGGCGGGGCATTAGCAATGATGGCGCTGACTATGCTGTAAGCAAAATTAGAGATGCAATTATTGGTGCTAACAGCGCGCCGCACCCTTTAATTCAATCGATAAACTCTGCGGCTTATGCAACCACACTTGCTGGCCCTTTGTCTGCCGTACTTAATATTGCTGACATACCATTGCTTGGCGCTAAATATGGCGGTCGTGCTGTACTTGAAGGGTTTAAAGCGTTAACGCCATTTAAGAAAATACCAGATGTTGACCTTAAAAAAGCCGGGCTTGATAACCAAGTTATGGGTGAATTTACTAACGCTATTAATGATGAGATGCGTGATGGCACTCAAGGTTTTTTAAAGTCTCTAGCTAGCAGTGTTCGCAAAGGCACAGACCTTGTAATGAAAGGTTCAGGCTTTGCCGCAATGGATCAAATTGGCAAGAAAGGTGTGCTTCGGGGTGTTTTGAGTAGTGCCGTAAAAGATGCTAATGCAGGGCGATTAGCGGATAACTGGGGGTTTTACTTTAGCAAAAAAGAGTTAGAGCTTATTATTGACCAGTTTAAACGTCATGGCGCAGATCACACTAAATACAGCGGCAAAGGCGGCGAGCTTGCAGAAGAGTTAATGTTTGCTGGCTTAGGTCAACAGCAGTTAATTAGTTCAGCTGGTCGACCCGCAGCATGGGCTAGAAATCCTAACCTTCGGCCTTTGTGGGCGCTTCGAGGCTTTGTAGTTAAACAGCAGGCCCTTGCACTTCGCGAAGTCGTTGGCAACATTAAAGCTGGCAAGCCAGAAAAAGCCAAAGAGTTTTTAGGGCGTTACGCTCTGTATGGAGCTGGCGGTTATGCAGTAATTAATGAGGGCCGGCAGTTTGTATTTGGAGACGGAGAGGTTAGTGCTGGCGGCCTTCTTCGAGGCTATGGCGATGCCTGGGCAAGTTTGCTAACAGCAAATACACTAGGCCTTAACGACTATCAGTACGGACAAATACAACAAAATGGCATATTGCCTACGTTGATTCTTGGTATGGAGCCTCTAGCTACAGCTCGTGCTAGAGACATTATAGGTACTACTGCTGAAGTAATAGATCAAGAAAGACCTCCACAAGCCTTGATGAATGAGCTTTTTCCTGCAATAAAGCAAACAACTGGAATGCTTTCCAATTTAGCCGAAGCAACCGGAGATACTCAATTAAAGAGTGTGACGGACGAAATTCTTCGTAAAAAAAATCTTAATCCCAGCTAACAAACTCTAACCAACCCGCAATACCTGCCGCCCTGTCATTCTCCATACGGGCGGCTTCTTCTTTGTAATGCCTGGCTATTTCTTTCTGCTCTTTGTTCATGCGCCTGCCTAGGTCAATGTCCTCGGCCTTCTCTCTAATCAACTCAAGGCATCCTTCGCCGTAGGTATCTATGTAGTGGCGAACAAAGTAATCAGGATTGCTGCCGTACTTTTGATGGCACCCGTAACAGTGTGCGAAGGCGTTTAGCGCATCGTACCGAATCCCTTTCTTGGATCTGCTGAAGTAGTGCGAGCAGTGTAGTCCTGTGCTGTTTGACTCGTACTGTGCGCCACAACCTTGGCACTTAAAGTCGTTACGTATTCTGACGCACCTGCTGAACCAATGATCTGCTGCTGTTCTTTTTAGTTTCATTTGCTTTCACTTATCCTGTCTAAGTCTCTTAAATCAAATATGTAACTGGCTTTTGCATTTCCCTTTGTGTCGTCTTTCCTATTTTTGTATTCATGTTTTACAGCCTTCCCAGCCTTAACTAAAGACCTAGCTCGGTCAACTGTAATCATGTATATGCCAGACCATTCAACATCAAGAATAATTATGATGTTTGGATACAGGCTTGAGTACCGCTCAAGATCTTTTTGGTTAATAGATATCGCATACTTTGAAGGTATACCAAACAACTCCTCAGACTTTCTCCACGGTTCCCGCACACTTTTTAAGTCCATGGGGATCATGCCAACAAGGTCGTGAGTAAAAGGGTTATTATGTTTTTCTGGGTTCATTGCTATTCCCCATCCCGCTATCTTATTAACGGCCACAAAGTCTTTTTCTGCTAACTCCCCAGCTTTGCACCATGCTTTCTTGTCTTCATTGTTCACCGCAGCTGATCCTTGAGTTGTTGAGGAAATGGCACATATACCTGCTTATGCTCTGAAAGCCACCTGATTAGCACCTCAGCGGCTTCTGATAGCTCCTGTGCGGTTAGCTTGCCTGTAGAGCTTTTATCGTACATGGACTTAATGATGGGCTTGTAGAGCGTCTCCTTTACTAGAACCTCGGTAAAAGGAATCTCGAAGGCATCGCTAAAGGGGTGACGCACCCAATATCCTGCATCATTTAGCTCATTCGCTATCTGCCTAAACCATAGGTGCATAGCGTTGTTCTGTCTATCACTGCGCGTTGTGTCCTTGATTGCGTACAGTATCTTCTTGCCGTCATCGAACTGCGTAGTAACGAAAGCAATAAAAAAGTTCATCTTGTCTTTAGTATCGACAAGCCAGCGGTGTGATGTATCCATAGGTACTCCTATTCAGTTTGCCCAGTTTGCCCAGTTTGCCCGGTTTGCCCCTGATGCCCCAGAAAAAGGGGGCGGATTGGGCATTTTCCTATGCAGGGGGCCCCCTAAACCATGGGCATTACAGGCATTGTGGGCATTCTGGGCATTCTGGGCATTACATTGGTATCCAGCGGTAGTATTTTTTGCCATGCGCGCCTTTGCGCTCTAGCTTTAGGTTGTTGCCCTTGAGCAAATCAATGCAGTTCCGTAGCGTTTTTTTGGTGCATCCATTAGGATTAGTTTCTTCGTCTTGTAGCATTTCAAACAGCTCTGTTTGCGCATACAGACGACCTGCCGTCATCACGCTGCTAAGCAAGATGTACTCATCTTCATACCTGCTGATTGCTTTGCCTATGTTGATCTGCGCACGCTGCTTTTCTTTTAGGTCGGTGATGTCGTCGACTGTCATGAACTGCACAGAATCTACTGACTCTTCATATCCCACTGTTGCACTAGTCTGCTTGTACTTGAATCCGCCCTCAAAACTAATCTGGCTACGATCCTTTTCATTAATTACTAACAGCTCTTGGTGGAAGGCGAATTTATCGTTGACGGGATCTAGTCCAAACATATTGTCTACGTCTGCTTTGAGATCTCCAACGCCCTCATAGATTAGCCGACCATCCATGCTTCTGTGCTTGTTGCAGTGCCCTAGTAGTATGACAGTGCCACCTGCAGCAGCGAACTCGCGAAAGACGTGCAGTACCTGTCGCATATCCCCCTTGTTAAGGACTGGTGCAAACTTTTTGAGAGTGTCACAGATCACGATCTTGCCGTCTGCCTCGCCCTCCTCGCGGATAGCATTTAGCAAATGGAGTGCATCAGTAGTCGTGCGCAGGGATGGATCTTGTGAGTTGGCCAGAGTAACCATGGTCATATCATGCTTGTGGCCCATCTTGGCTTTCTGAAGTACGCCCTTGGCTCCGTCATCTTCGTTAAAGTAGATCACGTCAGAGCCTTTTATGAGGTTATTCCGAATACTCTGGAATAGATTGCCTAGAATCCATACGGTCTTACCAGCTCCTGACGGCGCGTATACAAGCGTTACGGTGCCGGTGGTAATCATCCCCGGTATCACGTCTTTTTCTTTTGCCAGGCGCATCTCAAGCTCTTCTATGCGGTCATTGACTGCAACACTGCGGAGTCTTGAGAGTGATGATGATCCGTTCTGTTTTGTGTGGTATGGGTTTCCCGGAAAGGCTTCGTTGATGAGTTGTTCTTTTACTACAAACGCGGGTTTCTGGCCTACTGCTTCGCAGTAATCAGCCCAGTCGTCTTGCATTCTTGTCCCCTTTTTTGTTGTGGTGAAAGCCCATAACTGTGACCGACTTTAGCGTATCTGTCAACAAACACAGCAAAAGGTTTGCAAAGTTTTAAAAAGTTTTGTAGACTGCAAGCTCAATCAAAAAAAGGAGAACGTAATGTCAGGCACCGTAAAGATCCATGGCAAGGAATATAAGACTGTAGCCTTGCGTGTTCAGGAGTTCAGAGAAAAGCACTCGGACTTTACTATTCAAACTGAGCTTGTTGAAGCTAACGACACCTTGGTTATTGTCAAAGCAACGATAGCCGCTGGAGGCATAGTTATTTCTACTGGCTATGCCGAAGAAGTAAGGTCAGCTAGCAAAATCAATCGTACTTCAGCCCTTGAAAATGCAGAGACCAGCGCAGTAGGCAGGGCTTTAGCATTCTTTGGAATGGGCGGATCAGAGATAGCATCTGCTGATGAGGTGGCTAATGCGATTAGTCAGCAGAACAGCCAGCCAGCTATCGAAGAAACTAACAAACTCATTGCCCATAACGAAGCATTAAAAAACAACTTTGCTTCTGTCTACTTTATTAAAGAGTACGTCAATATGGACAGCCCTAACTGGGAAAACCTAGCTGAGGCATGGGGTGAGATTTCAAATGAGGATAAGGCTGTTTTATGGCTGGCTCCTTCAAAGGGCGGGGTATTTACTACGGCTGAACGTGCCGCGCTTAGATCTGATGAGTTCAACGCCGCAAGGAAAGTAATGGGAGAAAACAATGGATGATAAAGTCTTTGTAGATGGGATGATGGCTAAGCGGCCAGATGATGGTGCGCCTGATTTTGTAAAGCTAAAGCTGTCATTAAAGCTGGATGAGTTTGGCCCTTGGGTTGCAGCTCAAAAGGCAAAAGATCCTAGTCTTGAATGGCTCAACATCGAAGTTAAAGAAGGTCGATCTGGCAAGTGGTATGCTGAGCGTAATATGTGGAAGCCTAGCGGCGACCAGCCTGCTCGACAGCCATCTCGTAGCGGCCCGCCACGTAATGTCCAGCCTATGCCAAACGACGATATCCCTTGGTGAGTGACTTGCCCCGTTTCGGCGGGGCTTTTTTAGGAGCATTCAATGAATGAGAAAACCGAATACCTTTATTACCGCGATCTGTTTCACATCTTTAAGGCGTATACGTCACCGAAGTTAATTAGAGTGCTGGAGTCTCAAGGCATTAAGTATTTTACTGATGCAAACGGCAAGCCCTTTACTACAAGGGCCGCCATCGAAGGGGCATTAACCGAAGAAGACCAGCCTGCCTAGGCTCTTGGTCTGATGGTTATCCGACTAACTTCGCCATCCTGTGAGTCGTATGTAATAACCTTTGCGCCACGCTGGGACATAAGCCCTAAACGTGTGGCGTATGAATCCCTAGATGCAAGCGTGGGGTGCTGTTCTGTAATGGCCCCCGCGTCTTCCAGCAATCTTTCGTGGTGGTAATGGCCTGAATGAATATAAGCTATCTTTGACTTACCCCAATCCTCTCTGAATCTAGGCTCGCTTGAGAATACCTTGGGCAAGCTACCCATCTTTGCCTTATGCCCATGGTGAAAGCACAGCATAGTCTCGCCATGCCGATAAGCGTAGTAAGGGAAATCGTTGTCGATGACCTCAAGCCTTGGCTCCTTGGAATACAGCTTCCTAATAAACTTACGTAGCCATATAGAGCCAGCAATGTCATGGTTGCCCTCAGCACATACGAACACCACCTTCTCGTATTTTTCTAGCATCATTCGGACAGCTTCATCCATGACTGTCATCGCTATATCTACTATGCGCGAGTATCTAGAGTCACCTTCAAGCAGATTTTTACCTGACGGAGTGAGCTGCTCTAAACCGTCCCAGTGCAGGAAGTCTCCCAGATTGCAGAGCATTCCTATCTTACTCTTGGGCGTACTGTCGATCATCTCCTTGATGCTGGACAGAAATAAATCTCTCGCCATGTTGGTGTCGTAGTCTTCACTGGTCTCTTGTCCCCAGCAGTAGCTGCCCAGGTGAAAATCCGTAATGACCAGCAAACTTAATAAGTCTTGCTCAACCTGCTTTGGCTTTTTGACTGGCTTCCATGGGGTAATGCCATCGCACGCTATTTCAATACGCTTAATCATTGCCTGGAACTGAGCTTCTTTGTCGGCAATAGACTTAACCCATTGACCAACTGGCTTGCCTTCATCGTTGTAATAAGTTGATACGCCCTTTACGTTAAACCCCGAAGGGACAGTGTGCGTCATATCGTGCTGAGGTGAGTAACCTTGTGCAGCAGCCTTGTCTCTGACTGACTTAACAATATCTCTGACAGTCCATCTAGATCCGCCAACTTCTTTGGCTATGTTTGTATAGCCCATGCCAAGTTCGTGCATCTCGATAACTTTGCGTTGCTTTTCGGTAGTGCAATATCTTAATAAACTCATCATCTCCCCCCGGATAGATGTTGTTTTATGGCTGCAAGTTTCGCATCGTATTTGCTCTAGCAAGTACGGCGACAATTTGAGTTAGCTCAACAGGATCTACAGAAATAGTTATGTTCGACTCTTCGGTGTGCGCTACTTTTGTGTAGTGTAAGTGAAGGTAGGATAGCAATGTCGACAGAGCTTCTTCTTCTGTTCGTATTGGTTTCAGTGCCTCTTCAGGCTTCGTAGCCATAGTGTACTCCTTTGCGGGTCATAGCCCAGTGGTTGATAGTTGGATAGGGTGTCATAGCGAGAGAGGATGTCAAGTGCCAGCACTCTGCAAGTATTGTGCCACCGCAGGGCAGGAGGGTGCAGCGATTTTTGCCCACCGGGGCGCTGCCGACCGGCTCAACAGGCGAGGAGTACAGGAGTCGCCTTGGACTTGGGCAGTCTAACAGTAAGGGTCGAAGTCATGCCACTCTTGTGTTTCATCTGACTGACCATCGTACTCCAATTCTTCGCAGTCAATGCAGACTCCATCATCATCAAGAAAGCCAGACTCCATTTGCTTGAGGCAAATAATGCAATGCTCAAGGTTATCGTCCATTGTTTAGCCTCCATTCTTTTCCGTCATCGTAGCCATAAATGTAATGGATGGATGCCCGAAGATCTGAGTTGTCTTCAACGGCATCGTTCCAGCCACGCCGGTAATCTGCCTTTACCATGTCAAGGTAATCATTCATGTGCCACGTACAGACATCGCCTGTGATATTGGGAACTGCTTTAAACGATTCCCGGAAATCACGCAGCGCACTGATAGATTCCTCTAGCGAATCAAGTGGTAACTCTTTCATTGGAATGCCTCCTCAAGCGCCCAGCAAACATCGGCGTCGTTAATGATAGGTCGGCCATGCCAGGTGCAGGTTTCATTAAACAATATGTCTGTAGGCTCATTAAATACTTCACCCCAAAACTCATGGGTATCAGCAGAGTTTACGACAATGTATTCAGCATCAATCTCACTGGCATCAACAAACAAGCTAGCAATACAGTTGACTCTATCGAAGTCGTCAATGTCAGCACCCTCAAAGTGATCGACATCGTCAGGAACGATAGCTTCAACCTTGATAAAGATTTTTTTACTCATAGTTAAACACCTCATCAATTGTCTTGTATGAAGGTATGCCATTTATCTGCTTGCTGCCAAGCACTTCAGTAATAAAGTCATCCATATCCTCAAAGGTAGGACGTATGTCATTGCCAGCGCAGTAGTTAAAATAAACCCGGAGTAAAGTCTCCGGGTAGTATTTGTCATTGGGTTTTTGCATTTTTCTTCTCCAAGTCACGCAGCTCCTCATTAAGATGATAGATACAAGAGTTGATCTCAATCATCAGGGTTGCACAATTATCGGACAGCCTAGGCATTTTGTTTAGATGGTTATGCGCAGCTCTAAGAAACTCAACTGCATTGACAATACGATCACGCCCATCAAGGTAAGCCACCACCTTGTCAGTGGTAACAACATCGGGGAATAAACTTCTTGCCGTTGCCCTTACCAGCTGCGGGTAGATATTCTTGGGATCATACAGATCAAGCAGGTTATCAATAAGAATTTTTACCTCTGACTCTAAAAGCTCAGGGCAAATACCACTTACATATTTAGTTGTTAAATCCATTAGTAAAAAGTCTCCGGTTCAATAGGCTCATCAGCCGTGTAATTAGGATTGCTAAGTACCTCTGGTCGGTACATTGAAAGTTTTACCTCTTCGCATTTGTCGCACACTTTGCACAACGGAATACCTCTTGCATCGTATTCCCACCAAGCGTCTTCGTTTTCATGCATACAATTACGTAAATCCATTACTTACTCCTTTGTTGATTAGTGAGGGATTTCCGCAGCCCCCGCCTAAGCCGGGGTGCGGAATCCTGAACGGCTATATCGTTATAGCCGTCCTTCGTAAAACTCTTCATAAAGCTCTCTTGCTATTTGTTTAATAACGGTTTTATCTTCACAGCATTCTACTCCCTGCTCTGCTATCCAAAGATCTACCGCTTTGCTGTAGCAAACTAAATAAACAAGATTTTTATCGACTAAATTTAAATTTATTTCAGTTAATTTCATAACGTTCTCCTTGGTTAGTTATGCGGCTTCATACTTCCGCATCATGGTGAACTGCGTCATGCAATACTCGCTGGCCTTTCTTGCTTCTGTTGCTGCAGTCGTTAAGTACTTGGGGTCAGACTTGATTGCCTTCTTCCAAGAGTTGAGATAGCTAGCGTGTTGAGCAATGTCATAGGTCACACCTAGCTCGCTACATAAGAAGATAGATCCAAGCTCTGCAACCAATTCTTCTTTTGCGTAGTCTTCGCTACCAAAGGCGCCAGTTAGTGGGCGAGCCAGTCTTGAGTTGTGGCCGGTAGCATGGATGCACTCGTGGTACAGGGTTGATTGATGCGCGTCGTCAGATTCAAATTGCCCTGGCATAGGCATTCTGATCTCATCAGCTGATGGCGAGTAGCAGGGGTTATGATATTCGTCTGCGCTTACCTTGACATTTATTGCGTTCGGAATCTCGTACGGCTCATCAAGTTTTGTTTGTCGTAACTCAATCTCCGGCAGCTCAATACCTGTTTGCTCAATGTTGAATAGGTTGTATATCCTGGCAAATTTGTAAGACTTTTCGCTGTCTTCTTTGTCTTTGCCGCTGCCGAAGAAGATTGCAGGTGTGGCCTTCTGGTCTTTGACGGTGCCACCAAGCTCAACAACTTGCTTGTATGTCAACCAGTAAGGTTTGCTATAGCCATGAAGCCAGCTTGATATCATAGTCATCAGCTGGTTTGTGCCATTGTAAGGTCGCTTGCTTACCCAGTTTTGGTGGAGGCATGATTGAGACTGCCATGTTTTTCTCCATGACGTTTCATCTTCCATCGCTGCCATCACAAGCTCGAGGATTCGATCGTATTTCATAGGTTGTACTCCGTTGGGTGTAAACATCTGGGGCGTTGATACCCCAGACATAGGTTAAAGTTTACATAACTTCTGCAAACTTATCAAAGGTTATTAGCTTTAGCGTGTTCATCATCTATGATCTTGATGATGGTATCTTTGCATAAACCAAACTCCATGGCCCATCGTGCAAAGCCAAGAGTATCGTTTTGATTGATAAGATAATGCTCGACATTGGTTAGCACTGTCTCGCCAGCATCGCCACGTTGCCACCATTCAGGATTCATCATCGTCCTCCCAAACTTCACAGCTGCCTGCATAAGGCTCATCTGTTAGTGCATTAATCGCGTGTTTGTTCGCTTCGCCTTTAGACTCAAACTCTGCATCAGAGGTAAAGATCTCGCCTCCATTAAAGCCACTTAATGTATAGCCCCACATAACTGCCTCCTTAAAAGCATTTTTAGTTAAATTAAAACCAAGTTAGTTGAATAATAAAGCGAGGGTTTGTTGCGCCCCTCGCAACCGGACGGGGCGCAAAAACGTGAGCGTCAATCGTCGTATGGATATTCCTCCTCTGCTTCGTCATCATGTATTGACTCATCGCCAAGGTTGTAACACTCACTATAAACCTCGGCATCGTAAGCGTCTCCCAAGGTTTCTTGTATGCGCTTGTCGGCACATCTTGCTGCCCACTCGATGGCATCGTCTTCGTTCTTCGCTAGCACCTTGATGTTCATGTCAACATTGCTAGTTACTTGAATGCAGTACACACGCTGTTCAAGATCTGCTTTGACTTCAACAATACGATCTTCAACATAACTAAGGCTAGTTCGTATTTGATCAAGCGCAGTGCGAGTATCATCATCAAGATGAAAATCACGAAAGTTTAGGTGGTGAAGTAGCCGACTGCGATAGTCGACTAGCTCATGGAACAAAGACTCAAGGTCTGCTAATAGGTTGTCTCTCATGCCACATCCTCCTCTGGGATAATATCAAGTTGTACAACCTCCAAGTTTTCTAGCCTGGGACGATCATCCAATAGATTGCCTTGTATCCATCCATAGTGCGCTTCAGCTTTAGCTCGCATATCGCTGCTTGCTTCTACTTCAACGACATGGCTAGTCGTTTCGATAAGGGTCACTAGATATCTCATGTCAGCACCCCATTAAAGGTTGAAAAGAAATAAGAATTGATAGCCCACCTACTGCTATAAGATTGAATGCCAATATAAAAGAATTAATTAGCGTTATTTTAAGCATCATAGTTCCCCCTCGAGATAAGCAATGCCAAACAATGAAGCTATGCCAGTCGTCCAGCACAGCGCCATCGTCAGCCATTCATAACTGACCAACGCCAACAAACCCCAAAGGAATGTGATGACTACGATCACGATCAAACTTACTTCCAATACATCTGAATACTTCATCGTAATATCCTCTTAGTTGAGATAAAAAAAGGGGCCGAAGCCCCGTTGGTTATTTGCCAGCATTGGCAACATTGTGTAGGTAATCGAGTCTGCGCTCTGCTCTCTCGATCTCTGCGGCGTGCTTGTCATCAACCTTCATGCTAAGCATCGTCTTACCTGATTTCGTCTTGCGCTCCCATATGGCGACCTCAAGGCGCTTGCCCTCGAAGAGGATCTCGCCTTTGAACTGTGGAGCTTTGTCGGATCGCTCAAGACCGCGATCGTTGTGGAATGCTAAACCTGAATTTGGATTGAGTTCTAATGACATAGTATTTCTCCTTAGTTGAAAGTTCCTGTCGTTTCCGACAAGGACAGTGGATCACCCGGTTAAGGGACATTGGCAAGAAAGCGGAATCGTAGCGGTAGCGGAGATGTAGCGTGAATCGCGGAGGATCCGCGCGTAGCGTGGAAACCGTTATTCTTCTTGCTGATGGAGCGCGGGTGATACTCTTTCCGAAGGCGGTAATGACAAGTAGGAACTTTTGGCTAAGGAGCGCATTTGCTCTGTCATTGGGAGTCTATTCATGTGGCAATGACTATCGTGGTGTTATCTCGTGTGATTAGCTTTAAGTAATTAGCTTCAGGGGTTGCTGTGGACACACTCGCACTCGTCAGACGCGGACACGGATCATCATGCAGAGTCAACAGGGTCATCATGCAGAATCTACGGGGTCATCGGCTAAAAGATGGAACGATTAACGGGGACGGGGAGGGGGGTCAGCGGATCACCAGTATAGTAGTTCCCACCCAGACACAAAAAAGGAGTATTTTGGAATTACGTTAAGTATCTGTTTCCTTTAGTTATATTGTAGGTATTTTTATTCCATTAAGTTCTAAGGTATAACTAACCCGCCCCCTATTTGTGGGGCATTAGGGGCATTCTGGGCATTCTAGTAATTTAGTGGTAAAAAAGAGCATCCGAGGCCTTGTCTAACTAAAAGTATATATATAGGATAGGGAGGGTAGGAGGGCAAATAGCCCTTCTTTTTTTGGAGAGTAGACATGGAAAAGAAAGATCACACGGTTACCTATACACCTACGGAATACTATTCGATGTGCGAAACGTCGAAGAGGCGCGTTAAGGAGATGCAGGAGCGTGGTATTCCTACTAAGTACGACCCTAAAGAGAATCCAGAAGAAGCGGGTCAAATGGATTCGTTCGGCTTTGTAATGATTAAGTAATCAGCATGGAAGAAACGCACGTTCAACGAAGAAAGCGCGAGATAAAGCAGCGTAAACAGGAGTCAGGGAGGCCATCCAAAAAGGATATAGTCTCTAATTCGCCTGGGGGAAGGGGTAAAGTAGGTCGTCCAAAGGGCGATGCAACCATAATTAACGAGTATAAGGCTCGTATGCTGGCATCCCCTAAGTCCAAACGGGTACTAGATACCATATTCGATGCAGCGTTAGACCATGATCATAAGAATCAGGCGGCAGCATGGAAGTTAGTTATGGATCGTATACTACCTGTGGCGGCCTTTGAGAAAGAGGTGGTACAAAACGGCGGTAAATCCGCTATTCAAATCAACATAACGGGCGTGGGTACAGCTGAGGTCAAAGACATTGATCCGACTACTATCCAACCTACGGTAATTGACGGGGACAACGGTGAAATACTTTAGGCTAGAGGAGTTTGACTGCACTCATACCAACCGAAATGAGATGGATGAGGCGTTTTTAGAGAAATTAGACGAGCTGCGCGAAAAATGCGGTTTTCCGTTTAAGATTACGTCAGGCTATCGTGATCCTTCGCACCCCGTGGAGTCCCGGAAACAGTTTCCCGGCGTTCACACGTACGGGATTGCGGCCGATATTGCGGTAAGTAATGGCAAAGACCGCATGAATCTCGTGCATGAAGCGTTAAAAATGGGATTTGGCGGGATTGGGGTAGCCAGATCGTTCGTTCACGTAGATACTCGTGACACAACTCAGGTTATGTGGACGTACTCATGAAGTTTTCTCACGGCGATGCACTAACGGCAGGCTCTGCTAATCATATCTTAGCGGTTCCTTCCGGGTATGACGCTATTGTAACTTACTTGTTTATATCCAACACAGGCTCTAACAAAAGCATTAGCGCTAAGTGGGTTCATGGCGGTGTAAACATAGACTTTATAGCAGGTAAGAACGTAAACGCTGATGAATTTCTAGAGTTTGGTGGGCAGTCCGGTGAGTTTCTTGTTGCAAAAGAAGGAGACACTATTACCTTAACGCCAGAATCAGGATCTACGTTTGTTAGCATTATTTCGTTTGAGTTAATACCAGCAACACCGAGGCTAAACTTCTAATATGGTTATTGTTCTCGGGGCAGATTGGTGCGCCGGTTGCAAAGCAGTTCGCACTAAGCTGGCTAAATGCGACATAGAACACAGATATGTAAAAATCCCGCCCGGACAAGCCGGATGGGATATGGTTGAATCACTAACGGGCCGTCGTGCAGTACCGGCAGTTATGTATAAGTTCGGCTCTCCTGTTGAGCTAAACGATTTGTTGCGGCAAGCAGGGGCATCTGAGCGAGAACTAACAGAAGAAGAGTTAGACGAATTTGACTAAATTACCTAAAGGGAAGTTAAAGGAATTTGACTGATTTAAATATTGAGCTTTTGCCTTGGCAACAAAGCGTATGGGCAGACAACACTCGATTTAAAATTGTTGCAGCAGGCCGACGAACGGGTAAGTCGCGTCTTGCTGCGTGGATGCTAATTGTTAATGCGCTACAGGCGGATAAAGGCCATGTATTTTACGTCGCACCTACTCAAGGACAAGCCAGAGACATCATGTGGCAAACCCTCATGGAACTGGGGCATCCTGTTATTGCTGGTAGTCACATTAATAATTTGCAAATCAAGCTGGTCAACGGAGCGACCATCAACCTTAAAGGCGCTGACAGGCCAGAAACAATGCGAGGCGTTAGTCTCAAGTTTTTAGTGCTAGATGAGTACGCAGACATGAAGCCTGACGTATTCGAGCAGATTTTAAGACCTGCATTGGCCGACCAAGAAGGCGGTGCAATGTTTATTGGGACACCAATGGGAAGAAACCATTTCTACGAACTGTATAAATATGCGGAGTTTGGAGATGATGAAACGTACAAGGCATGGCACTTTACTTCTTACGACAATCCTATTCTTAAACGGAGTGAAATCGACATTGCTAAGAAGTCTATGTCTTCTTATGCGTTTCGTCAGGAATTTATGGCGTCGTTTGAAGCCCGTGGTTCAGAAATGTTTAAGGAAGACTGGGTACGCTTTAGTGAGGATGAGCCGGATGTAGGCGATTACTACATTGCTGTCGACTTAGCGGGCTTTGAAGAGGTCAACAAGAAAAGAACAAAGAATACAAAACTGGATGATACTGCGATTGCCGTTGTTAAAGTTAGTGAGCATGGCTGGTTTGTTGATAATATTATCTACGGACGCTGGAGCCTTGACGAAACGGCAGCCAAAATTTTTCAGGCCGTCAGAGACTATCGCCCCGTTAGTGTGGGCATCGAAAGAGGGATTGCAAAGCAGGCTGTAATGTCGCCTCTGATGGATCTACAGAAGCGTTACGGGAACTTCTTTAGAGTTGAAGAGTTAACACACGGTAACAAGAAGAAGACCGACAGGGTAATGTGGGCGTTGCAGGGACGCTTTGAAAATGGGTACATTACTCTGAACAAGGGAGAGTGGAATAGTCGTTTTCTAGACCAGCTCTTTCAGTTTCCTGACCCTTTGACCCATGATGACTTGGTGGACGCACTAGCGTACATTGACCAATTGGCTAACGTAGCATATGACTATGACTACGAAATAGAAGACCATGATATTTTAGACGTGGTAGCAGGATACTAATATGGCAGAATTTTACGAACAAGATCCACTTTTAGTTGAAGAAACGATTGAAGATTGGGTTATAACCAAGTGTGAAGACTGGAGGGACTACTACGAAAGTAATTATGAAGCAAGGTTTGAAGAGTATTATAGACTTTGGCGTGGTATATGGGATCCTGCAGACAGTGACCGTAAGTCTGAGCGTTCCCGTATTATTTCTCCTGCACTTCAGCAGGCTGTCGAGTCTAATGTAGCAGAATTAGAAGAAGCTACGTTTGGACGTGGTAAGTGGTTTGATGTTAGTGACAACTTAGGTGATACGCAAAAGGAAGATGTACTATTCCTGCGTAACAAACTGACTGAAGACTTTGAAAACTGCATGGTACGTAAGTCCGTTGCGGAATGTCTTATCAATGCTGCTGTGTTTGGTACAGGTGTTGGTGAGATTGTTATTGAAGAAATGAAAGAGATGACGCCCGGTACGCAACCTGTTATGGGTGGTGATTTGCAAGCAGTAGGTGTAAATGTTTCTGACCGTGTTGTTGTTAAGCTTAAACCTGTACTACCTCAGAACTTTTTAATTGATCCTGTAGCTACGTCTGTAGATGACGCTTATGGAGTAGCCGTAGACGAGTTTGTTAGCAAGCACCATGTAGAACTATTACAAGAACAAGGCGTTTATCGTGACGTGTACGTTGGTTCTGCTGCTCCTGACACTGACCTTGAACCTGACCAAGACATAACAATTTACAATGATGACAAGGTACGTCTTACTAAGTACTATGGCCTAGTGCCACGAGAGCTTCTAGAATCCGCTCTGAGAGACGATGATGAAGAAGAGGTACTAGAAGAAGGGGAAGAAGGTTCACGTTACGTAGAGGCCGTTGTAATCATTGCTAACGGGGGTATTTTACTTAAGGCAGAAGCTAACCCTTACATGATGGAAGATCGTCCTATTGTTGCATTTCCTTGGGATGTAGTACCCGGACGCTTCTGGGGTCGTGGTGTATGTGAAAAAGGTTACAATTCACAAAAAGCACTTGACACTGAACTACGAGCTAGAATCGATGCATTAAGTCTAACAATCCACCCCATGATGGCTATTGATGCTACTCGTCTACCGCGTGGTGCAAAGCCAGAAGTACGACCCGGTAAGATGATCCTAACCAACGGAGACCCACGTGAAGTACTTCAACCGTTCAACTTTGGTCAAGTTAGTCAAATCACTTTTGCTCAGGCAGGAGCCTTGCAGCAGATGGTACAGCAAGCAACAGGAGCCGTTGACTCAGCAGGAATCGCAGGCTCTGTTAATGGCGAGAGTACTGCCGCTGGGATTAGTATGTCTCTTGGCGCTATTATTAAACGTCATAAACGCACACTGATTAACTTCCAGCAGTCTTTCTTGATTCCGTTTGTTAAGAAAGCAGCGTATCGTTACATGCAGTTTGATCCTGAGAACTATCCAGTGGCTGACTACAAGTTTAACGCAAGCAGTACTCTTGGTATTATTGCAAGAGAATACGAAGTTACTCAGCTAGTACAGTTGCTGCAAACTATGGGTAAGGACTCACCGTTGTACAACACATTGATTCAGTCCGTTGTTGACAACATGAATCTGTCTAACCGTGAAGAACTAGTTGCTGCTTTGTCGCAGGCTTCACAACCTAACCCTCAAGCCCAGCAGATGCAACAACAAATACAACAATTGCAGATGCAGTTCCAGCAATCACAAACTGCAGCGTTGTCTGCTCAGGCGCAAGAGTCGCAAGCACGAGCTTCTAAGTTGGCTGCTGAAGCTCAAGCTGTACCAATGGAACTTGAGATTGACCGTATTAACGCCGTCACTAGAAACCTTAAAGAAGGTGACGCAGAAGATAAAGAGTTTGAGCGACGTATGAAAGTTGCTGATACTCTCCTTAAAGAAAGACAAATAGAAGGTAAAACCAATGTTAACAGACCACGAACTGAGACTCCTCCTGCAGAGAGTCAACAACGAATTTCAGGGAACATTCCAACGAATAACGGAACTGGAACGCAAGGTGGAGGAGCTGTCTAATGCCCAAGAGCAAAGACCCAAAACTAGCACGAGCAGGGGTAAGCGGGTACAACAAACCGAAGCGGACGCCTAGCCACCCTACTAAAAAGTTTGTAGTAGTTGCCAAGGACGGTGACAAGACTAAGACTATACGGTTTGGCGATGCAAAGATGACCATTAAAAAAGATCAACCTGCACGTCGTAAGTCGTTTAGAGCGCGTCACAAGTGTGACACAAATCCACCTAGTAAACTAACAGCACGATATTGGTCGTGTAAGAAGTGGTAAGTAAATGGCTAAAGGTGTAAAACATTATAAGCGTGACGGCACTGAGTATTCAGGCGGTACGCATAAGATGCCTGATGGTTCGGTACATTCAGGCAAAACCCACGGCAAAACATCAGTACCTCTTTTCCATTTTGATGATTTGTCTAAGACAGCAAAGGAGAAAGCTATGCCCGGTTATGGAATGAAAACAATGAAGCCAAAGAAAAAGAAGCCTGCTATGCCTGTACGCGGCCAACGCACAATGACTAACAAGAAAAACAAAAAGAAGTAGTCATGGCTAAAGCTAAAACAAAACCTAAAAAGTCTGGACCTACTCCTAAAAACAAGGCGTTGTATTCTAGAGTTAAATCAGAAGCTAAACGTAAGTTTGACGTATGGCCTTCTGCGTATGCTTCGGCATGGTTGACTCGTGAGTACAAGAAACGTGGTGGTACTTATGCCTAAGAAAACAGGGCTTAAAAAATGGTTTGACGAAGAGTGGGTTGACGTTAAGACTGGCAAAAAGTGTGGTCGTAAGTCTGCTAAAAATAGTAAACGTCCTTATCCTTCTTGTCGGCCTAAAGCCGTTGCAGCTAAAATGACTAAGGCTGAAAAGGCTTCTTCTTCTCGTCGCAAAACAGGACCACAACGTATAGCACACGCAGTCACTGCATCAGGACGTAGAAGAAAAACTACAAAAAACGCTTGACAAATGCATAAAAGTGTGGTATAATATAACTATATAATATAATAACAGAGGAAACCATGACTCCCGAGCTTGAAACTTATTTCAATAACTATAACGAACTCTTCAACAGTGAAGGTTTCAAACAACTCGTACAAGAGCTTTCCACTAACGCAACGCAACTAGCAGACATACAGACTGTAAAAGACGTAGAAGATCTTTTCTTCCGTAAAGGTCAAGTAGCTGCTTTTGCTACTGTAATTAACCTACAAGGTACTATTGAAGCTGCTCGTGATCAAGCCGAAGCAGAAGAAGAAGAACCTATAGATGTTTAAGATATACGACTTCCGTTGTACTAACGGACATGTTTTTGAAGATTTTGTAAAAAGTGGTACTACAACCAGTAGGTGCGGTTGCGGTGCTAACGCTACAAAAATGGTATCTGCCCCGTCTTTCCATCTTGAAGGTGCTTCTGGAGATTTTCCCGGTAGTCACATAAAATGGGTTAGGGAACACGAAAAAGCAGGTAAAAAATCCTCTCCATAATGATTATAATCACGGAGTTTAATTATGTCAAGAGCTATGATGCTTGATCCACAACCTGAAGAGGACAACGTGGACGCCATTGAAAACGAAGTAGATGAGATTCAACAAGAAGAAGAAGTTGAGCAACCTCAAGCCGAAGAACAAAGTTTACCCGATAAGTACCAAGGTAAGTCTTTAGAAGAAGTAGTACAGATGCACCAAGAAGCTGAAAAGCTTTTAGGTCGTCAGTCTTCTGAAGTAGGCGAACTTCGTAAGGTAGTTGATGATTACATTTCTAGTCAACAACAACCAACAGCACCTCAACAACAACACGTTGAGCCTGAAGACGATATAGACTATTTTACAGATCCTCAAGGTGCAGTTAATCGTGCTATTGAGAATCACCCTAAGATTAGAGAAGCGCAGCAGTACACTGAGCAGTACAAGAAGCAGTCGTCACTTGCTACCCTTCAAGCTAAACATCCAGATATGCAGGACATTTTAAATGATCCTAAGTTTGCAGAATGGATTAAGGCATCTAAGATTAGGACTCAGTTGTTTGTAGCGGCTGACCAACAGTATGATTCTGACTCTGCTGATGAACTGTTTTCACTCTGGAAAGAACGTAAGACAGTTGCTCAGCAAACCGCCAATGTTGAAAAACAGGCACGTAAGCAATCACTAAAGGCAGCTAATACAGGCAATGCACGAGGCAGTGCTGAGGGATCACGTAAGAAGGTATATCGCAGGGCCGACATTATTAAACTAATGAAGAATGACCCTGACCGTTATCAAGCTTTGTCCGAAGAAATTATGGCAGCTTATGCGGAGGGTCGAGTCAAATAATCTAGGAGATTGACATGGCTACTGCAACATATCCCGGCGCAGGCGGTAATACTGCGAAAACTGAAGCGGCAACTTTCATTCCAGAAATTTGGAGTGATGAGATTATCGCTGCTTATCAAAAGAACCTAAAGATGGCTCCACTTGTCAAGAAGCTTGCTATGACTGGCAAGAAGGGCGACAAGCTCCACATTCCTAAGCCCGTCCGTGGTGATGCAAATGCTAAGGTTGCTGATACAGCAGTCACTATCATTGCAAACACTGAAGGCGAGTTGACTGTTGACATTGACCGTCACTTCGAGTACTCACGCTTGATTGAGGACATTGTAGAAGTACAAGCTCTTTCTAGCCTGCGTCAGTTCTACACTGAAGACGCTGGTTATGCTCTTGCTGTACAAATCGACAATGACCTTCACGCTGCAGGTACTGGCTTTGGTGACGGTGGCGCTGTTGTATTCAGCCCAGCCGCTACTGACTACCAGCACACTGGTTGTTTCTTTAACGATAACGGAACGACAACTCAGTATACTGATGACACAATTGTGCCAACTCAAGATATATTTACTGATGCGTTCTTCCGCGACATGATCCAGAAGCTCGATGACAACAACGTACCTATGGACGGACGTGCGCTTATCATCCCACCTTCTGTTCGTAACACAATCATGGGCATTGACCGTTATGTGTCTTCTGACTTTGTATCTGGTCAGGCTGTCAACAGTGGTCTTATTGGTAACCTCTACGGTGTAGACGTTTACGTCTCAGCTAACTGCCGAACTATTGAAGCAGCTGGCGACAACACTGCAGGATCTGCTGATACTCGTGCTGCACTCTTGTTCCACCGTGACGCTATTGTCATGGCAGAGCAGCAGTCTGTACGTTCGCAAACTCAGTACAAGCAGGAATACCTTTCAACTCTGTACACGGCTGATTGCCTGTATGGTGTTCAGGTATATCGTCCTGAAGCTGGTTTCGTACTCGCAATCGCAGAGTAACAACCTTATGGGGGTCAGCAATGGCCCCTTTTCCTTTTCTTTAGTAGGAGTAGTAGATGCCTTTATTCCGTGGAACAGGTGGTTCTGGTGATGCTAGTACTGATGCGTATGCTTCACAGGTAGCTACCGACGCCCAGACTGCCACTACTAAAGCAAATGAAGCTAGTGCTTCTGCAACGGCAGCGGCAACCTCAGCATCAAACGCGGCAGGGTCTGAAGCGTCTGTATCAACAGATGCAACTACTGCGTCCAATGCAGCGTCTGCAGCACAAACTGCTCAGACCGCATCAGAAACAGCTAAGACTGCATCAGAGACAGCGCAGACTGCGTCGGAAACTGCTAAGACTGCAGCAGAGACAGCAAAGACTAGTGCTGAAACTGCTAAGACTGCAGCAGAGACAGCGGAAACTAATGCTGCTGCTTCTGCTACTACAGCAACTACCAAAGCAAGTGAGGCTAGTTCTTCTGCAACTAGTGCTACCTCTAGCGCCTCCTCAGCGTCCACCTCAGCGACGAACGCTGCTACCAGTGCTACTGCTGCACAAACAGCACAAACTGCAGCAGAGACCGCTAAAACGGCTGCTGAGGCTGCTCAGAACGCTATTGACGGTTTGTACCTTGGCGCACAATCGAGCAACCCTACGGTAGACTTAAACGGCAGCGCTATTACCACTGGTGACTGGTACTTCAATACAAGTGACAACAGTACTAGAATTTATACAGGAAGTGCTTGGGACTCAATTAATCCTAATCTTGTTGGCGACACTAGCCCGCAGTTAGGCGGTAACTTAGATTTAAACAGTAGAGACATTACAGGCACTGGTAACGTTGGTATTACTGGCAACATAACACTGTCAGGCACTGTAGACGGTCGTGACGTAGCAGCAGACGGCACCAAACTAGACGGTGTTGAAGCTAGTGCTGATGTTACAGATACGGCTAATGTAACAAGCGCTGGTGCATTAATGGATAGCGAGCTTGCAAGTATCGCAGATGTAAAAGCATTAAATCAATCAGTAGTAAGCGGGGCAACACCTACATTTACAACTACTAATTTTACTGATGCCACAAATAAAAGGTTAATGACTGATGCTCAAGAAACAAAACTTGATTCAGTTGAAAGCAACGCCACTGCTGATCAGACTGATGCAGAGATTAGAGCCGCTGTCGAAGCCGCTACAGATTCCAATGTTTTTACGGACGCTGACCATACTAAGTTAAACGCTATTGAAGCTTCAGCAGACGTAACCGACACAGCTAATGTTACAGCCGCTGGTGCGTTAATGGATTCGGAAGTTACTAACCTTTCACAGG
>UEXM01000990.1_pt1 | contig 26414 bp, 14 predicted proteins | sample 1796661 | NCBI WGS metagenome assembly UEXM01 (sample SAMEA4772469, study PRJEB27181) | metagenome
ATTTCAGATTCAGATGCTGCTTCTGAAGAAGCATCACTATCATCATCTAGTTTATACCTAGCTGATGATATACCTTCCCCTTCAACTACCTCCGTATTTAAGTTTTGTGGCTGCACCTTAAACCCACTACGAACCTTCCCTCCAGTAACTTTGTCGTGTAAGTTTTTTAAACGAGTAGCTACACTCTCTTTGGTTTCAGTAGTATCTTCACTAAACGATAAAGTAACTCCCATGTATCCATCTCTACTATGAGCGTCAATAATATTTCTTACATAAGTAAATCTTTTTTTACCATTTTCAACGGTTTCAATTATCTCATTGTCAAGTCCCCTAGCTTGCTGACGCATATCCTTTACCTGTTCATCAGATAAGTTTTTAAAACCATTAAAGGTTCCATGTATGCTAACTACTCCAGTTTCTGTTTTAGCAGGAGTAGACTCTTGTTGTTGTTCTCCTTCTAGTGACTCAGCAATTTGTTGGAATGTTTTACTACCGTACTTATTAAATTTGGGATTAGTTGTATTGTTGGTAGGCACACTAATTTTTCCAGTTTGGGGGTCAAAGCTTCCCTTGACAAACCAACCATTTTTAGCAAATCCTTTTACAGGAACCCATTTGCCTTGCGATTCAACTCCTGTACCTGTACCCGAAGATTGATACATAATAAAAGTTTCACCAGTTTCTTCTACTTCAAACTCCAACATCTGTCTCCCATTCACAACACCTAAGTCTTGTTTGAATTTTACCGTATACTTATTGTCATCAAGTTTCTTACCAAAGTCTACTATAGATTGTATTTCTTTGGGTCCGTTTATCATATCTTGTGCAGAGTTAACATTAGTCATATACTTACCAAAAGCTTCAGGATTTTCAGTAACGTCCTCCACCACTTTTGCTACAGACTCTTCTTTAAGATTAGCTTCTATGTCTGAAGCTTTGTCTTGATAAATAGCTTGTTCTTTTTGTGTTAATGTTTTTCCTTCTTTTATTTTAGTAGAAATACTTTCAACTACTTCTTGAGATACCGTTCCTTTATCGGTAAACTCATTCCAAACCTCATCCACTACTATGCTTTCTGAAGGTGTAGATTTTTTAGTTTTAGTTTTAGTTTTAGTTTTAGTTTTCCCTGCTTTTTTCTTTTTAGGAGATAGCTCACTAATTAAAGATTCTCCTTCAGCTTCTATAGCAGCTTGAGTATCTGGTGAAGTAGTTTCTTCTACCGTCTCTTCTACTGTTTCTTCTACTGTTTCTTCTGCAACCCTTGGTTTGCCTTTTCTATATTCTGAAATAGTGGTAGTAATTTCACCATTTACTTTACCTGCTATATATGCTTTTAATTCACCAAAGCCTATGTCATTAAGTCCATATCTAGGAGAAAGTTGGTCAAATATTTCATCTACAGTTAATCCTTTTTTTATACCTTTCTCTATTGTTTTATCAATGTATCTTTCTTCATATGTAAGTTTTACCCCCTCGAAAGGTGTAGGGGCTTCTTCTAGCGTTTTAGGTCTGGTCTTTAACAGGAAAGGTGATGTAGCGTAATTAGGATTATCCTCTACTACCTCTTCCTTCTCCCTAGTTTGGACTTCTTCTTCCTGCTGGGGCTGTGGCATTTCCATTTCGGTACTCTGCCCGCCTTCTTGTCCCTGGCTTCCTGTGCCTTGCACGCTGCCAGCTGTTTTCCCTTGTATGGCATCTTCTTTGGTTTTATTTTGGTTATCAATTTTTTCTATAGCATCCTTTACTTCTTGCGTTGGATTGTTCCATTGAAATCTTTCTTTAGTTCTTTGGTCGGGAGAAGCTTTCTCGTATAGCTTTAAAAACTGTTTAGATGTACGAGGCTTTCCGTTAACTATATATTTTTGTCCTACTCCGTCTACTTTTAATGGATTTTCAGACAATTTCCCATTAGTTATTACTTCGTTTATTTCTTTGTTAATATCAGATATTTGACTACTATAAATATCTTTGTTTTTAGAATATTCATTTCTAGCAGTTAACAATTGAGCTACTCTATCTTTTACTTGTTTTTTTCTTCTTCTGTTGAGCATCATTTTTCGTACTGCTCCAGGAACACCCTTATAAGCTTCTCTACTTTTTTCAATCTTTGTTTCCGCTTTATCTAGTGGAGAATCAAAGGTTGCCACTTCCTGCTCTTCTTCGGTTGCTTCGTCAGTTTGTTCTTGACTTTCCATAGCCATACCTTCACCCGCTAAACTTCCAGATTCTTTCTCTACTGTTTCTTGTTCTCCTACAGCTTCACCTGTTTGTTCAGACTCAGGAGTCAAAGCTTTTTCTTCTTGAGATATTTCGGTGTCTACTATTTCTTCTGTGACTTGAGTTTCTAAACTAGGATTTCCTGTTTGTATTAAGCTATTAGCTTCATCTCTCACAGAAACATTATCTTCTATTTGCTTGTAAGTTTCGTCATTGATTTGTCCTGTTTCTTTCATGCCAGTCGCCCATTTCAAAATGGTTTTTGACTTGGCAGTTTCCTTCATCATATTATTGATGTTGGTAAGGTTTTCTGCTTGACGTAGTTTAGCTTTTTTACTTGTAACTCTAAATGTGTTAATAGCTATGTTAGCACTATTGTTACCTATAGCCCCAATAGATTCCGCAGCTACTTCTTTCCAGTCTACATTTTTTCTACTTCCAAATAATATTTGAGATTCTTGAGCTGCTAGTTCTCCTAGTGCTTCTGCACCTGGACCTACTACAAGTTGTTCCGCAGGTAATAAAGCTAATCTAGTAGCGGTACTTCCAAACTTACTGGCAGTACCAAATACTTTCCCAGCTATTCCCGCACTTAAATAGTCAACTATCGCAATAGGAATCCCACGTTGTGCTCCTACTTCTCTAGTTTCTTTCCAAACCTCATCATCTTCCAACGCCACCAAAACTTCTGATGGATTAGTAATATCATATTTTTTTCCTACTGCGTCAAAAAAGGCATTAGTATATTCCATGGCATACATAGTAGAAGCCATTCCTAGTCTAAAACCATGAGTCGCACCAGCTATAGCACCACCACCTATTGTAAATGGGTTAGCCCCCATTGCTCCATAAGCTGCTCCCACGCCAGCCCCTGTTGCTGTAGCAGCACCAGTTATTTTCCAGCCATAAGGAAGCATTTGACTAATACTGTTTGCTGCTAAACCAAAAGACATTTCTAAAGGGTCTTTGAAAAAAGCTACAGCTGTCTCTCCCGCTGTTCTTCCTGAGTTCCATCTATACATAGCTCTACCTGTATTATTATACTGGTTAGATTCAGTCATATTTCTAGAGATTTTCTCGGCAATTTCCTCTTGACTATCCCCTGTTATCCCCATTGCGTATGCTAAAACCACATCGCCTGCTTGCCCTCTGTTGGCTCCTTGCATGAGTTGATTGTAAAAATTACCCATGTTGCCTTCAAATTCTTGAGTAAGGTTTTTGTCAAACTTCGCATCATAAAAAGTTCTTGATTGTAAATATTTGGATGCCGCATCTTCTTGATTAAACTCAACGGTTTTAAGTAGTTTTTCTAATTGAGTAGCTACATTAATATCATGGTAAGTTCTAATATCTGTCTGATTTAACTCGTATACATTTTTTCCAAACTTATCATTAGAAATTTGATTTATAAAATCTAACTGAGTTTTTGCTGTATTGTTAGCCTCAATAGATTTTTTTTCTAATTCTTTTACTTCAGCTTGAAGGGCTAAGTCATAATTTTCTCTAGCAGTTATTATTTCATCATCGAAAAAATTGTTACCTATTATTTCGGCTAATCCGTCACGTTCTTTTATAGACCTAGCATAAATTGGTACTAAATTGTGCTCGCTTTTTGCTCTTACATTTCCAAATTGGTCTGTATAAAATAAATCAGGAAATCTTGATACATCTGATTTAGTAAACACATCTCCAGGAGCAGCCCCAGGAGTGTGGTACATATTCATAATTAAATCTGCTTTGTCAGATAAATTGTCATAATTATCCTTAGTTTGTTTTACTGCGAAGTAATCATAGTCTCCTGGTAAATTTTTAAAATAATCTACAGAAAATTCTTCAACAGCAGTAAGAGGTCTATTGGGGTCTAAATTTGTAGCATTAGAAGCTATCCATCTACCAAACTCTTCATTTTTACCTGCATCACCTAAATCTCCTAACCATGTAGTGCCATCTGTAGAAGTAACAAATACATTGTCAGTGTCCATCCCTGGTATAGCAATAAAACCATACCTCCCTAAATTGTTATTAATTAACTTTACTCTTTCAATATCGCTGTCGTACTCTGTTTTACTATCAGAATTTTCTAAAGCATTTTCCACCAATTTTCTAGCATCAAAGAAAGCTTGAGTTGATGTAGCCACTGCTTTGTCGTCAATCTTGTCCCACTTTTGATAATAGTTATCTTTTTTTACCTTGGCTGCTTCTGCTTCATTTGCTTGCATCGTCCTTAGTAAACTATAAGAAGAAAAAGGATTTGATATTTCAGAGCCTTTTACCTTCCCTGTTTCAGCCATTTCTAGCTGGCTTTTATTCATTCCTTCAGAGGCAACAGCTAAATCTTTTTTATCAATTTTATTGTCGTAATTAAGGTCATACTTTTTATAAGTACCGTATTCGTTAAAAGTATATTCTCTTCCTTTCCCTGATAAACTTCCTTCAATAATTTTATTTATATCTTGAACTAATTTTTCTTCTTTATTTAAAGCCACTTTCATGTCCTCATCCAATTGAGGTAGTGCCTTCATTGCGTCCATAAAACCTGGGACTCCCTGCACAAATTGCGGTGGCTGCCCTTGTCCTCCTTTTAATTCTTCAGTAGCTATAGTAACAGATTCTTGTTCCATCCATTTTTTATATTCGGGAGAAGCCTTCATATAAGCTAAACTGCTTTTCTTTTGCTCTTCTGTTCCGTTTAATGGATTATTTAAAGTAAAATCTATTTGTTGTTCGTTTGGTCCTCCTTCATTTACAATTATAAAGTTTCCTTTGTATGCAACAGGTCTACCTTCAAGCTCTTTATATACTTCTTTAGACCTTTGCTGTATATTAGAATTTTGGTTTATAGCATTGTAATTTTTTATTTCCCAAGGAAGATTAGCTTCTTCTTCTGCTTTAGCTGCTGCCTGAGCCGATTCTTTTTTTTCTTTTTCCAAAAACGCAGGGTCATTCCCCCTTGCTTTAGCATCGGCTATGTTTTTTAATGTTTGGTCTTTCTTCTTTAAATATTCAGGAGAATATCCTGTAAAGCCTTTGATTGGAGCACCCACAGCTCCTGTTGTTCCTGTGGCTCCCGTTACTCCTTGTTGACCAGTAACACCAGTTACTCCTGTCTGTCCTCCCACTCCTTGGACTCCTGTAACACCTTGAATGCCAGTGGCACCAGTAACACCAGTTACCCCCTCAACGGATTGTGAATCCCCAGAAAAATCTAACGTAGGCAATTCTAAAGTAGAGTCCGTACTTCCCTCTGGAGAAGTGGAGCTTGAAGCTCCATCGTCTTTTTTTTTTACAGGAGTTTGAATTCCTGTTAATTTCATCAAATCTTCTTGAGTTCCTTTAAATCCATTTTGTTTAGCGTGAGAAAAAGCTTTTAGTTGAGCTCCTTTATCTTTTGCTAAAACCTCAGAATAATCTTTTACTCCTCCTTTAAATCCCTCTTGGCGAGCAACAGCCACATAAAATTCAGCAACTAAATCAGGATTTAATCCTTGAGGAACGTCTTTTTTTATTTCAGTAGCATCTACCACTCTTGTAATAGGAGAGGTTTCTTGATTTACTACTTCTTCTTCATATACATCAGGAACTTGAGCGAACATTTTATCAGTGTCGCTTCCTAAATAATTTAAACTTTCTGTTGTTGGGTCTGGCATTTTAATTTATTAAAAAGTTATTTGTTTTACTGAGTCGGAGTACCTGCTGCTCCAGTTACTCCTTGTTGACCTGTAGCACCACTGAGTCCAGAGTTAAGGTCTCCAAATTTAAATCCTGTAGTAGCATTACTAGTTCCTGTTCCTGTATTCATGTCCCCCATATAATTCATGAAAAAAGGGAGTGTACTATTGCTAGCCTCATCTTCAGATATAAAAGTTCTTCCACTGCCATCGTTTTGCATAAACTGAGATGCTTTATTCTGGTCTATATCTGCATATCCTGGAGACCTTTTATACGCATTCATAATTTCAGCTGGAAGAACCTCGCCATAAATATGAGTGTATAGAGTCTTTACAAAGTTATCATTATCCATATCCTTAAAAGTAATTTCTCTTACCCTTGGTTTTTCAATTTTGTTAGTTTTAACCAATCCTGTAGACTCATCTATAGTTTCATCTATAACAATATCTGTAACCGTCATTCTTATACCAGTATTGGTTCTCTCTACTTTATTTATTTCAGTTTTTTTGCCATCTGGTCTGTCAACTGCAATCCCTTCTAATTGACCTACAGCCGCATTCATTGCTGCAATATCTGGGACCATACCTCCCATACCATTAGGAACTAAACCTGAGTTAAACACACTTCCAAGCATGCCTGTAAGTTGTACCTTTTGGTCTTTTGCTTGCGTAACTTCATACTGGTCTTTATTAAATTTGTTTTGTGTTTTAGCTCTAGCAACAGTTTTTCTATCTACTTGAGCTATAATTTCTGATTCGTATTTTTCTTTAGCTTTTTCTTTCCACGCTTTAAAGTTCTTATGGTCTTCATCTACACCATCGTAACTTCCTCCAGTGCCCGCACTATTTTTTTTGATTAAAATCATATTGGGGTTTGAATCCGCTGTTGCTTTATCCATTGTGTAACCTTCAAATCCTTCCATCTGGTCAGAGATTATACTCGTTACATTATATACGTTAGATGAAAGCTCTCCCCATTTATCATTAATAAATTTATCTATATGTTTTTTTCTTGGAGACTTTTGTAAAGCGTCACTAACTGAGCTATACATGCCATGTCTAAAACCTAAGTCTACTTTAGCTAAATCCTCAGCTATCCCCGAACTAAATGAAGCTAAATCAAAATTATCATATTTTATTTGCATTTGAGATACAGCCCCTGAAACTTCGGTAAAGTCTGCAGGATTAGTGGATATACCACCGTTACCATCTGCTTTAGCAAAAAAAGTTTGACCATTATCACTAACTATAATATTGTTTTGATTAAAATTTCCAAAGCCACCTAGTTGAGCTCCTATATATTGTTCTAGTTCTTGAGCTTGGCTTAACGATTCACTTCCCTCCATGTTGGTTTCCATTCTCGCCATTACTTCTTTACGCTTTGCGTCAATGTTATTTATAATATAATTAACCGACTCTGCTCCTTTGTCAATATTAGCTCTGCCTGTTAAAAATTCGTTGCTTTTCATTCTACCACTTTTATACAAGTTAGTCATAGCTAACATTTTTTGAGAAGCAGCTTGAGCATAATCAACAGCAGTTCTATTTACTTCAGAGTTATTATTAGCAGCAGTTCTTTGTGCGTCTCTTAATACTTTTTCTGTTTCAGCTGCAGCTCTTTGTATTTCTGCATCTTCAGCAGCTATTCTTGCGTTTTTAGTGTCTACTCCCTTTTGAATACTAGTTCTTATACTGTCGTAATTCTGCAGGGTTGTTGCACTTACACCTTGGTAACTACTTCCTAAATCTACTTTTTCTAATTTTGCCATAGTAAAATATTATTTATACATTGCTTGAATCTCATAAGGTAAAAAGTTTCGTGCCATAAAATCTTGCATCTGTTTCTGTGATACCACATTGTTCCCTCCAAAAGTAGCATCAAACTCTTTTTGAAACCCTTTGTTGGCTTGCAGTTTATTATAAAAACCTTGTTGCATTCCTGAAGTATAAAAGTCAGTAGGAGTGTTGGATGTCCAATCAAAACCTGTATTTTTAGAAGCGTCATATAATGCCTGACCCATCTGTGAAGCATCTCCATAATCAAACTTCACACCCGCTGCATCTACACCGCTAGCACTTCTATCTAAACCTCTTAAAGATGAGTTTAATGGTTGTTGACTTCGTGCTGACTGACCAATAGCTGTTCCAACTCCTGCTGCTGTAGTGGCTGCAGCTTGACCAAACATAGCTTGTGCATCTGCCTCCATCTGAGTAGCAGCGTCTCTCTGTTGTTTTGCCTGACCTATGTTTATACTAGCTTGTGCATCTTTTATAGCAGCATCTTCTTTAGCTACTAGTTTTTCTAAATCTTGTTGTTGTTTTATTTCAGAACCTTGTATTTGTTGTTCTTGGTTCATTAAAGAATTTAAAGCTCTTTGACCTGGACTCATTCTTTGGTCAAAAGTACCCAAACCACCCTGAGCAGAAAGACCACGCATTGCGTCTCTAGACCTTTCACTAGCAGTTAAATTAACGCTTAGGTCTTCGTAAGGGTTTTTTTCTAAGTTCTTTTGAGCTTCAGCTACTAATGCATTAGCTTGGTTAGTCGCAGCTTTGGCTTTTTGTTTTTTATCTACCCCTTGATAAATAGTAATTCCAGCTGTGATTGCTGTTCCAATTAATCCTACTAATATTGCTGACATAATTATTTATTTTTTAACATATATTTTTTTATTACACTTTTAGGTAATTCTAAGTAATCCTCCGTAAACAATTCATCTTCAGCCTCCTCTACGTTTGTTTTATTTGTTTTATATACACAACACCATCTAGTGTCTTCTTTAGCGTAAATTACTCTTTGAGCCCCTATTTCAGTAAAAACTTTATCCCCTGCTTTTAACTCTTTTATCATCCCGCTATCATCTAAATATGAAACAAGTCCTTCTAACATAAAACTAGGATGAGCTTGTTTATGAATTAGAGAAACTATAACACTTCCTTTCGGTAAAAAAAGTTCTCTTGTATACAACCCTCCATCAAAATGATGTTTTAAAGGAAATTCTTTTTCACATTCTTCTGTTCTACGATGAATTGCTCCTTCTACATTACCCATAGCTTCCGTTAAGTGATTTATTTTTTCCCACAATAACCCTCTATTTTCACTTAATTTTGTTAAAAACTCTGGTGCTTCTTCTTTTTTTTGCATCGTAAAATTTAATTTAATTTACTACAAATATACGGAAAATTATGCAACTGGATAGCTATCCATTACGTCTGTTCCTACTGCAAATAATTCAACTGGTTCTGTATTGGTATTTTCTAAAGTAAACTCTAGATAATGACCCAACAAACCATTGGATTCTGCTGTTGAAGATTTAACACAAATTAAAACATCTCCAATAAAGGGAACAATAAGTGCAAATCCTGTGGGGTCTACAAAAATATAGTTATTGGCTAAATCTAATTCATATACTCTCCCTATAGGACGAGGATTTGGTATACCTGCTAAATCATATATAATATCTCCTCCTTGACCAAAAGACGGGGAAGCAGGGTCTTCATCTCTAGGTTGTATTAACACAGGGTCAATAACCACTTCTGGACCAAATTCTAATCTCCATTGTGTAGGACTTATTACTGTAGTTCCCGCTATTTCTCCTATACCATTTACCGACCTAAGCTGCAACGATGGGTCTACTTCATATGTAGAACCTGAGCCAGCAGCAGGCATTTCGTCTAACCTAATAAAAGCAAACCAGTCACTTTCTTTTTTCTCAAACCAACTGTAATCAATGTTACCCGAAATCTTATCAGTATTTAAAAGAGCAGACCACGAATCATCTGATTCTAAATAAAGGGTTTTAAAAACTTTGTTTACTAAAGGTTTTGCATTGACTACTGAAGTAACTTTAGAATTATATTGTTGTCCATAAAAATTATTTCTCGTTTCATTCACGTTATGTTGGTATAAATTTCCATTGTTAAACGTGTATAAATAATTATTCATTCCTACAATTTTTTCAGGAAAAAAAGACCAAAAAGATGTCCATCCTTGAGAAGTCGTGTCAAATGTTAATGTATAATTTTCTGCCATAATATTTTTTTTAAGGTGGACAAGTTCCAATTGATACAATTACACTGTTAGCATCAATTTCAAAATATCCTGTAGGAACACCTGCAGAACTATATCCATAAAACCCAGTTCCTAAAGTAGCCGCTAAAGTGTTTGCTGCGTTAGAATTTACAAACATTACATCGTATAAGCCAGGGTCTCCAGCTATACCTCCCACAGGTCCATTGTAATAAGTGTTAGAAGGAACATCAAGGCAAGCATCTACCGCATTTACTCTTGGACTTGGAGCAACAGTAAAACCATCTAATGGTGCAGGGCAAAAATTACTTAAAGTAAAACCATCGCCTGACCCACCTACACATCCAATAACTCTTATACTAGCTGTTTGTGGTTCTGCGTTTGGTTTTGAAATAAACCAATTAAATTCTCCTCCGTTTCCAGGACTTCCTGTAAAATCTCCAGGAGCCACAGCTATGGTTTCAGTTGTACCTGTCAACACAAAGTCTGTTCCTCCAGAACCACCACCCCACTTTAAAACAGGTAAAGTATAAGGACTTCCTCCAGGAAAGCTATAAGTAACAGCGGTTGCATTATTACCAAAATAAGGACCTGCAAGGTATCCGTCTTGACTTGAAACAGCCGAACTATACGTGGTACTGTCATATTCTATAAAAAAACCATTTGGAATATCAAAAGTTTGAGCTACTACTCGCCAAGCCCCTGTGTCTGTACCTAACTGTAAATCAAAATCATATACCCCATATTGGCTGGAAAGCCATCCCGATGGGATAACACCACATTCAGCAACATTACATATAGGGCAAGTTTCTAAACTTCCTAATATTCCACTTGACTGTTCTCTATATATTCCTCCACTTTGATAATATCCATCAGGAGCTTTAGTGGTTAAAGTACTATCGGTATATACTGCAGACGCATCTGTAAAAGTGGGAGCGTCAATATAATATGGTAATAAAGTTGGCATAATTTAATTTTTTTAGATACAATTTTGTTTTAAAGATACAATTCCTGTTGACACATATATTACACTAGTACCTACTCCTACATAATACCATCCATCAGGCAAATACCCAAGAGCATCAGCAGCATAATCGGGAGTACATAAAGCTGTATAAAATACAGCGTCTCCTATATTTGGTTCTGCTCCTACTCCATTGTGATAATAAGTTTCATTTCTAGGAGTAGTACATAGTATAGTAGGTGTAGTACTTACTCTAGTAGAAGAATATCCATTACACCCTTGAGATGTAACACATTCACAACAAACATCTGTAGTAGAAGCAACATCGTAACATAAATTAATAAGAGTTGGTCTTCTATAGTCGTATATGCAATATAAATATTCATTTGGTCCCCCACCAGGCATAGTAAATGAACCAGAGTATTGAGAAGGTGCATTAGATGCATCAGTTGCTATAGTGGTATAAGCTGCTAACAACGATGCCATATCGGCAGGAACTGCAGGGTCATAATAAGTTGCTGACCTTAAAAACCCAAAATTATCTCCTGGATTGTCAAACGTGAATGTATTACCCATGTAATCATTATTATATAAGTAAACAGTACTTCCATCAGTAGGAATAGCTCCACCTCCTTGAAAACCTGCAATTTGAGTATATTGAGAAACTACAGGATTATTTCCTAATAAAAACTTAATGGTATTACTTTCTCTAGGACTATAATTTGTTCCTAGACTAAAGTTAGAACTATTAGTAGTTATATCTCCAGCTAAACCTTGTGTAGTAAAACACGCATGTATCATTGTCATTGGAGTTGGTACAGGACATGCAAAAACTAAGTTCAAATTAAAACTTCCTCCAGTTGCTGTGATAACAACACTAGCTGTATTTACATATGGATTAGTAACAAAAAAGTTTAGTGTTCCTCCTGTAGATACATCTCCTGTACTTACAGTAACTCCATCATAAGTTATAGATATATTAAAGTCTGTACCATTGTCAGCTAAAACTCCATAATTTAAAGTAGCTTGCCCAACATCATTTAAGTTGTCAATACAAAAGTTTAAAGGAGTTAATGTAGTAACTAACACACTTCTATCGCTTCTACAATTCCAACATGGAGCATCACTTGGCAACAAAACATCATTACTACTTAATACATATTCATCCATGTAAGGGTCATATCCTCCTAGCTTTTGCGTATAAAAAGACTCTTGATATAAATCTCTAAACCAAGACTCTAATCCAAAACTAGAAATCGGCTCTAATTTTTCTTGTTTACCACTTCCTGTTAATCTTATAACAGCTCCTCGTTTAGCATCAGTAAAAAACTTTTCAAACCCCCACTCTACAAAACTTTCAGCATTAGAACTAATTCCATATTTTTCTATACGAGCAATTTGAGTTCCTAAAACTTCAGGAACAGAAGTTAAAACATCTCCACCAGCAGCATCCGAAAGTAAGTTTTTACCTACTAAAACATAAGACACTTTATCTTCTTGCAAAACTAACATATCAGTTTGTCTTGCATTTAAAACTTCTATAGGACCAAAAGATTGTTCTAGGTTTTTAAAATTAGCTAAACCTAAATTAAACTCATTTAATCTATTTATATTTTGTTCTGTTTGATAAGTTCCGCTATAAGTAATATCTGCAAATCTTCTGATTTGTCTATAATCTTCATCCTGAACTATATTAGTTCTTTCTCCTAATAAGAAAAATTGTTCTTCTAACGAGTCTAAAATTCTATAACTTTCTATACCATTGCCGAAAATATAACAATTATAAAGTTGAGTATTAATTTCAGCGGGCTGTGACAAAGCGATATCTTGAGAAACATCTCCATTAGCTGCTATTCCCAGATGATTTCCATCAGCATCAATATCATAAGTGTCATGACCTTCAAAATACAAATCAGGCAAAGCGTCTGATGGCACTGTTTCAAAAGCACAAACATCAACATTAGTGTCAATTTTTATGTAAGCACTAATGTTGTTTCTTTTTTTATACCCAGAGCAATAACGATATCCACTAACAAATCTTAAAAATATTGCATTAGTTCCTGTGCCTGCAGTATCATATATAAACTGAACTTGAGCTTGATTTGATAAAGCCTGGTACTGCTGTTGTGGATTTGTTTCAGTGCCTAAAGTAGAAATATAAACTGGAGTACCTGAACCTGAATCATCTAAACACTCTATGGTGTTGTCGGCAGAATTTTGAAAAGTTGCAGCTAAACCTTCACCGTCCCAAAACTCTTTTATATTTACATAATCTTGACTAGCTGTAATAGATACATCCATAAAGGTTTTACGAGCTCCGCAACTATCGGGATTACAACTTACATCTTCTCTGAAAGTTTCTAATACTATTTGAACCAAAGACCCCTGTGGTATTTCCCATGCTGTAGCTGTAGCTGGGTCTCCTGGAGTGGTTGCCTCAAAACATGGGTAATAAATCATCGGATATCTCTTAGTGGATTCCCCTGGTAATTGAGTGCCTTTTAAAAAACCATACTCATCTGTATCGTTCCTGTCTTTACTAGTATAAGCAATTTCTTCATTAGTATAAGTAATAGCTGTCTTTTCCGTTGAAAAAGATGGCTTTAATTTCATATATACTCCCTGTAACTCTTTTATTATTGTCGGGTCAGTACTATCATCACCAGATAAAAAGTTTCGAGGTTGAACTACTTTATCTAAAACTTCATTTATTACACATCCACCTATAGCTCCATTTACATCTGTTTTTACTCTCAGCATGGAGCCTGCTTCTACTTTTCTTTGATTTTCTCCTTCTAGCAAAAACCAAACGTCATCACTATATGAAGTGGTATACCAAGTATTACAATAAATAGTTTGATAAGTATCTTTATCTTGCTTAATTAAAAATCTATATTTTTTTGCCCAATCAGGAGCTTGTTGACTAGGAGGAATAATTACGTTTATTTTATTTTGATTTCTAGACGCAGAACAAGGAACGTATAAAGAATTGTTTTCACTTACTAAAGCAGTCGTAGACCTTCCGTATTCATCTAGATATTCTATACCTACTTCATAATTTCTATCACTATGTAAACTTCTCATTGTAGCAGTACTAGTAATACTTGCACTACCTCCTGTTACTCTAAAATACTCTACTAAATCTGGCTGGTTTAAAGGATTGCCACCTCCATCAGTAGAAACAAACCCCATGGCAATAATACGAATAGACAAGGTGTTTCCACTTGCTGAACAAACTAAAGCTTCTCCACCTACTGTGCTAGAAAAACCACTTACTGTTTTAGAAAAATTAGGCTCATCTATTACGGTACAATTAAAAACATCGGTTGCGGTTCCACCATTTGCACATCCAGGGACAGGTTGAATATTTACAATGTTTGGATTTACTCCTGATATGTTTTGACCAAATACACTTTGAAAGCCATCGCTATTAACCAAATCACTAAGGGTAGCATAATTTTGAGGAATAACATAAGTCATTTCTAAATCAAAATTTCCTACTCCTATAGTTATTGGGGTTGGCGTAGTTACTAAAAAACTTCTATTCCAAGAATCATGTACTATACTTAAATTAATAAATATTCTACTTCCCGCAGTAAAAGAAGCTCCTGTAAAATCATACTGAGCAATTTGACCACTTAAAGTTTCTGGACCATTAGGACTTAAATTGTTATCTGCAGGGTCATCGGTGGTAAACGAAAAATCTATTACATCTATGGCAGTCTGTTCTAACTCTACATAAAAATCTAAATTAGTAGGCACATTATTATTAGATAAATCTCTACCTTCTAAATAGTTACCATACATCAGCCTGTTGCCCATAATTGTTTGAGCTTTAGCTTTTAAAGGAACATTGTCATATAAACGTAATATTTCAGAGTTAGGTAAAACAGTGTAAACTTTAGCATTATCAAAATTTACATCAAAAGTAGTGTCGTTTGAAATACCGTCTTTAACTTTATCATATTTTTCTATAATTCTAATTAAAGTACTATCTCCGTATTTAAACAAAACGTCAAATCCTAATACTTCTTCAGGACCTGTTTCTACAGTAACAACAGCTCTATTAAATTCATTAAGCATACCATCATTGGTAAAGTTGTCTGTGTTAAGTCTAAATGGTTTAGTAGAAAAAGCCACAGGCGAGAATGGAGATACCGCACTGTATTCATTGTTATTATATCTATATCTATAAGCGAAAGAAACAAATTTATCTTCTATAAAATCTAATTGCGTAGCCACTGTAGATAATTCCCAAACAGGAGATTTTAACGGTGGTCTTTTTATTACATTTATAAGCTCTCCATTTACAAAAGGAGCTCCATAATTTGCGTTTACATCTATTCTTCTAGGAGGATTGTAATTATCAGTAAAAAAAAGTAAGTTTTCAATAATGTTAACTCCATTTACTAAGTACGTGCTGCTAAAGTTTAAAGCTGTTTTTATTCCAGGAAAATCTAAAGAGTCATCAGAAATAATATGATAGTTTAAAATCCCCCCAGTAACTTGATAGGAAAGTATCATGTCTACAATTCCTGTGGGCGATGCTGGGTTGTTAGGGTCATTTACAAACCAATATATAATTTCATTACTTCCATCTGCAAAAGCTCCGATACATCGAGCAGAACTAGACAAAGGATTGTTTTGGTATAGTATATTAGACAAAGGAAGATTTCCTTTACTATTTTCTAGTGACCCAATTTCTGTAGTTTCAGTATTACCCAACCTTACGTTTAATGCATCTACATACTCTCCGTCAGGAACCAAGCGTTCATCAACGCTTTTATTCATTCTACCTTTAATAAAATTTCTATACTCCTTCATAATTATTTAAGCCATTTTGATTGTCCTCTTAAATTCATTAAGAGTCTACCAGGATGTATATTACTTAATCTAATTTTAGCATTTCTTAATAATGCACTTTTTCTTTTTTGTGTTCTTCTAACTATATACTCTTGAACACCATACTTGCTGTTTAATATTGCATATTCAATATATGCATAAACATATTCTTCAAATAATTTATTTACAGTAACTTTGCTGTTGTCACCGTTTTCCATTCCATCCGAAACATATTCTACCACACACGATTCTCCTGCCATTCCCGAACTAAAATTAATAACACCTGCCTTTTGGTCTACTCTAAATGTAGGATTATTATTTGCAGTTTCTGTATTTAAACCAAATCTATCTCCCATTTGATAATCAAAATACCAATCACCATCAATACACCATCCTGTTTGTCCATTATAAGGACTACCCTCGTTTAAGTAAATACTTCCTTCTCCTGCAATTCTACTCATATCTAATTCAGAGTTATGAGGTTTTAAAATATTTCCATCAAGGTCAAATAAAATTCTACAATTATGGTCTTGTAAATAAGCGTCAGAAGAGTTAGCTTGAATATTCTCTGTTAAAGGATGTAATACACCACCTTTAAACAAAGATATACGTATCCAATTTACGTAATCTTGAGGAAGTACAAAACGTAAAGTGTCACATACATCTAATTGCAATACTTTAGTTTCTTTAAATGCATCATAATTTAATTCTTGTATTGCTCTTTTTGCATGAAATAATATCTTGTATCTTTCTTCATTATTGATTAATGAATGATTTCCTTGATACATTAATAAAAAGTTATTTACAATATCAGTTAAAGATACATACTGATAAGACCCCCAATTAGCGTTTTCAGGTTGTTGTCCATCATTTTCATAATATTGATAAGAATTTAAATAAGCCATGTTTTATGTATTTTGTTGAGAGTCTATTGCTTCTTGTGCGGCAGCAAATTGAGTTACTGCAGCTTCACGAATAGAGAGTCCTGCGTATTGTAATATTTTCATAATTAAATCATTCTCATCTGAACTAGGTAGTTCAAAATCTTGATAAGTAGCTACCGAAGAATTAAAAAAAGCTTCTCCGCTAGGTAATGTAGAAGAAGTCCAATTAGGGTCTTTAGGATATCTAATATAAGTTAGTCTACATGCTAATTCACAACCTGAAGTAGCTTCGGGGTAAAGAGTTATTTGATTTCCTAAATTACCATAAGTAGCGTCTCCTGGACCCACTGGGATTGGTCTTCCTTGTTGAGTAAAAACATAAGCAGGGAACTCTTTAGACGGAGCAGTTAAATTAGATTTTAACAAACGATAAATACTTCCTTCGCTTACTCTTTCTGCTTGTTCTTCTATTAGCGTTGTCGGTGGTCCTTCACAAGTTTGCAGCCAAATAACATCTACAAAAGTATACCAATCTTGAGGCAAGATGAAAGTTTGTTCCGAATTAACAACTCTAGTTAAAGGAGTATATTGAGTAAAAGTATCCATTACTTCTGATAATTGCCGAGTAATATCAGCGTATTCCGTACCAGAAGTCCTGGCATTTTCTCTATTTATTTGGGTGTTAAAATCATAAAAATAATCTTCAAATAACTCTAACTGAGCTTGTTTAGCATATAAGTTAAAATCTAAAGGGGAAAGGTATCCGTAATTATTTTTATTTAAAATTGAAAGAACTGTTTCTCTTACTTTATTAATCATCTCTACTCTGTTTCCTACAAAGATAACGAAAAAAAAAGAGCACCCTTAAAAGTGCTCTTTATAAAATTATGTGATAAAAATAATAAAGTATTATCCTAAAGAAATACCTATTACTTTAATATCTTGAGCTGCCAATAACGCTGCTCCTAATTCGTCATATGACACTCTTTTCCAGTTGCTTTGAGCTGCTGAAACTATAGCTGCTTGAATTGTGTTTCTCCCAGCTTCTGAGCCTACAGGCACAGGGGTATGAGTAATTGTCATTACATCTGCTCCTGCAACTGCACTGTCATAATTAATAGTAGTAGAACTTACTGAAGCTTGTTCTACAATAGCAGTGTCTACTGCGGATACTAATTGACCAATAGCTTCAGTTCCTGAGTGAATAAAATAAGCCTTCGCTGTATCTAATCCCTCTCCTGCCTCTACTTCTAGAACAGTTTGACTTGTCACAGCTACAACAGTAGTATAAGTGTTGTCAGTACTATTGTGAACTATATCACCTACTGCAACACCATCATCTTCAAAAGTAGCTGAAGAATCTTCTAATTCATCAGACGCTGTTCCGTCAGCATCTGTTGTCCCATTTGTCACTAGGACATATACGGGTATATCTAAAAACTTTTCCATATCTATTTATATTAATTGGTTAGGCTATTGCAATTCCACTAACTGCTGATGGTAAATCTTCTTCAGGAATAACTAAAGTAACATCGTGCCACATTTGCTGTAGGCATTGCACTACTGAATCTTGAAGAAAATCTCTAAAAGCAAATGCAGTGATTGCTCCATGAGTTAATGTTACTTTTTTGCCACTTCCATAATAAAGAGTGGTAGTAGTAGTTGGGTTAGACCCTGGACCAGTGGCATCTCCTACTTCGATAATCTTGATGTCGTTACAGCTTACTAATTGGTTTAATTCAGCAGTAACTGGTATACTTAAAAACTTTTGCATTGTTTAAAAAATTAAGTTGGTTTATAAAAAACAAAGGTACAAAAAAAACCCCACACTATAGTGCAGGGCTTTTCTGTGTTTCTTGAAAGAAATTTTATTGTTTTTCTAACATTTTTAATGCTTCAATTCCGTCATCGGATTGTAAAAAAGAAGCCACTATATAATCTCTACTTTCGCCAAAAGGAACTGTTAACATTTTCTTTTTGTTTCCAGCAGTATTATAGTAAACATCTTTTTGATTTTTTAGCCTTAATATATCATTAGCAAAAAAGTCAAATACTTTAGCTTGAAGTTCTAACATTGGGTCTTCAATTAAATCTAACAACTCTTGAGGATTTCTACGAGCAAATAATAATATATCTCGTTTTATTTCTGCAGTAGTCATTTTATCTACATTCATCCCTAATCCAATTCTGGCAATCTGCTCTGCTCTAGTAATTTCTAAATTTCTAGCAGCCATTAATGCATCTAGTTCCCAATTCATTGAATCTAAATCTTGAGCTGCATCTCTTTCAGCATTTACTTCTTCAAAGTTAAATCCGTTTTCTGGATGTAAATGAAGAAACTTTTGAAGGACTTGGTTTTCTTTTGGAACATATAAAAAACCATCATCAAATATGATTGGTTCTAATATTACATTACCATCTTGCTCATCTTCAAAAGGAGATTTTTGATTTCTTCCGTAACGTAGTGCTCTATTTACACCCGTCTCTTCATCAAAATATAGTAATGGTTTTCTTTTCGTGTTTTTAGACGATAACATATAAGTTAACGGAGCACGATTTCTAGTTAGTTTATAAGACTTGTCTACAAAAACTTGTTTTGTTTTTTTTGGAGTTTTTGTTTTTTTTGGAGTTTTTTCTGTTGTTTCCATGATATTAAATTATATAAGATTAAAATTAAAAAGGGGAGGCAAACCCTCCCCCTTATTTGTAATTACAAATTATGCTTCTATTAAGAAGAAGTTGTTTGCACCTAAAGTACAACAAGCTCTTTCAGATAAGAAGTTTACTTCCATCACATCTTTGTCAGAAGTTCTTGCACCACCAGCAGAACCAGTAATCCAAGTTTTATAACGTCTGTCTTCAGTTTCAGAAGCTCTATATCTTACGTGTAAGAAAGGTCTCTTAGCGTTTTTACCTAAGATTTGGTCATACACTGTAGTTGAACCTGCAGGAACCATAAGTCCGTAGATTTTGCCAGCGTGAATTCCACCTCTCATTGCAGCATCATTAAGATACTTCCAATCAGACTTGTAGAAATCATAACCTCTTCTAAATCCTGTAAATCCAAGATTTAAAGCCATTTCTTCATCGTTATCAAATAGACCATAAGAAGTACCACCTGCACCATAAGAATTTTGAGCTGCTAACATATCATCAATGTCAAAGCTTAATTCTCTGTTTACAAATAATACATTTTCTTCGATAGAACCTTGCTTGTCTAGTCTTTGAATAATTGCATCAAAGTCAGCCAATACTGCAGGAGCACCTTGGAAAACATTACCTCTATTTTTAACTACCCAGAATACACCTTCTGAACCTTTATCACCTAAACCTGTAGTAGCAGGAGAAAGACCTATTACACCAGAACCTGCTTCAGCTGGAACAGCTTCAATCATAGCAGTTTCTAGATAATCGTCAAATCTCATTCTAGTATCAGACTCAGACTTTAAATACCAAAGGTATCCTGTAGCACCTAATTCTGAAGTTACTTCAATCCATCCAATTTGAGCCATGTCAGAACCAGATACCTCGTAGTGGTCTTTAATGATAATTGGAGAATTTTCAAATATGTAATCATCAGATTCAAGGCTGTCTGGCATTCCATTAGAACCTTTAGCAAATTCAGAACCGTAAATAAATACAGTTAATGTATCTGTAGCACCAAAAGTTTGACCGCCACCTTCATAATAAGCAACGTCAAAAGTACCTGCAGCATAATCAACATCAGTAACCAATGCTTTATTGAATAAAGTATTTGCACCGCTGTTAGCAGATATCATAACAGTTTGACCTTTTCTGATAGCAATTCCACCTTGACCAGCAGTAGTAGTACCACCACCAGGAATAGTTGGAGTTAAGTTATCACTTACAGTAATTGTCGCAGTATCAGATGTTGCTGCAGCACCAGAAGCACAATTCACATATTTAATGTGAAGTCTTCCTTGCTCAGACCATTTGATTAAATCAGAGTTGGATGGCATTTCTGCTCCAACCATTCTTAAAAAAGCACTAATGCTTCTATTACCATATCTCTCAAATTCTCTTTCATAAGTATCAGGTAAATACTGATTCATGAAGTTGAAATTGGTGATATAGTTACTTGTTGTGGCTACCCTTTCCGCACTTGGGATTAAATCGTAACCTGGAGTTCCTAATACACTCATTTTTTATTTTTTTTATTAATTATTTATTTTCGTTTTCTAATTCGCAACCTGTTGCCATCACTGGCTTGGGTTACATTTTTAATTTGCATCCCACCCTTATTAGATACTTCTGGAACTCTTCTTTGGTCAAAGTCTATATTCTTGGACTTCTTAGCTGAATTTGTAACAGCTTCTGCCCGACCTTGCTCATAAAAAAACTTCGCAAATTTATCTGGGTAATTTGCTATGGCTAATGACTTGTGATAACTTTCTAAATCAGTAAGCTCACCCGACTCATCTAGAAATTTGTTTATAAAATTTCTTATATCTGAGTTCTGAGATTTAAGCTCTTCCAAGTTAGAAGGTTTATAAGAATAATTAGACTCTCCAATGGTGAAATTAAAACCTTTAAAATCATCATTTAACATATCATCGGTTTTTTTAATAAACCTCTGTCTTTTAAGAGTCGCCTCTTCCTCACTAGTTTTAGCACGTTGAAGCGAGTTTCTGTATTCTTCTAATTCTTTTTCGATTTCAGGATTCAGTGATTCCGTTCTTGACTCAAGAGGAATTTTATACTGTTCTTTCTGTTCGTTAAAAAAACTTAAAGCTTCAGAAACTACTTTCTTTTTTGCTCTCTTTTTCTTTTTTATTTCCCTTTCCTCATCTATATCTTCATCAAATTCAAAATCCGAAAGGATAGCGGCTATATCATCATTATCTAAATAATTTTCTTTAGCTTTATAATAACTAGCCAATAAATCGTCTTGGTCCATTTCGTCATAGTTCTGTTGTAGTTTCACAAAATCATCTATGCCTCGACCAGTCTCTTTTTTATATTTAAAGTAAGCCGAAACATCTTCAGGTAATTCTTCGGATTTTTCTCTTTCTTCAAATAATTGGTCTAAAGACTCTATGTTTTTACCATATCTCTTTCCAATATATGAAAGAACGTCTTCGTCTTGTAATTCTTTTTTTTCAGAAACTTCTTCCACAGCAGGAGTGTCTGAGCTTTCAGGAGCCTCAACTTTTTCTGCTACTGTTTCTGTCTTAGAAACTTCTGAATCTACAAATTGAGACTCATGTTTTTCTAATAATTCTTTTTCTACTTCCTGAACTGATTTTTGTTCAGGAGAATTTACTTCTTTTACTGTTATACCCATTTGATTAAATTTAATTGTTATACAAAATTAAACATTTTTTAAATACTAAAAAAACCACTTTATCTTGGCTCAAACTCTGCTAAATCAAACCCGTCTAACGTATCTTCATTAGACTCAAAGTTTACTGGCGGTAAACCTTTTTTTCTTTGATTAATTAATTGAGATTGCTCCGTATTTTGTTGGCTTATTCTTTTAGCTTTTGCATCTTCTCTTGAAGATTCTCTAGTGTTTAATGCTTCTTCTTGAATGCCTCTTAACTGCATTTGATACTGGAACTCTTGTTCCATAAGTTGTTTTTTCAAGTCTGCTTCTGCCTGCATCTTAGCCATATCTACTTGAGCTTGCGTTTGAATTTCTTGTATTTTAGATTGAGTTTCTAAACCTATTTTTTCTTGAGAAGCTTGTGACTGCATTTGAGTAATCTGCATTTGAGTTTGAGATTGAAGTTGTTGCTGTACTTGTGCATTTTTTTCATCTCTATCTTGCTTTTGTTTTCTCTTTAATTTTAATAATTGATTAGCAAGTTTTATATTTTGAATACTTCTGATATCAATAGCATCTTCCAAATTAATATCATTTTTAGATAATGCCATTTGAATATTAGCTTCTAACATAGCTTTTTCCGTTTCGTCAGGAGAGACTTCAATATATACTCCGAAATCATATATATATAATTGTTTGATATCTTCTAATATAGTCATGCTATATTTTCCAATTTTATTAGCAAACTCATCTCTAAAAGGAGCGTACTCTAAAATATCTGCAACTCTGTAAGATAACCCTTGAGCTACTTTTCGTAATATATATAAACTTCCATCTAAAATATGCCTAGTGGCTACATTAGAATTTAAAGCAGCTAACTTTTGCACGCCCACTAAAGCATTGGGGTCAGGAGTACTCCCATCCCTTGCCTCGTTTAATCCCGTTACTGCCCTAATCATATCTAGATAATGATTGTAATTACCAATTAGCATTTGCATTTTAGAAGCTCCACTATTAGAGTTTAATTGAGTAATAGGAACTTTAGCCTGATTATACTCTCCATCTTGAGTGTAACTTCTTCCTATTACAGAACCTGTTTGAAAATATAATCTCAAAGCATCTTCAGGGTTATAAGCGTTTCCTGTTCCTAGGTCCACTTCATTTAAACCATCGGCATCTATGTAAACTCCATCAGGAACTACTCTAGATACTACTTGTTGTAACTTTAAATGAGTGATTTGTATTAAGTCAGCAAAAGGAATCATTCTAGAAATTAAAGACTCTATGTTGCCTTTATACATTCTAGGAGCCACAGCTACGTAATTTGGAAGTGCAAACTGAGTAGCAGATTTTGGACGTACCATGTTTTTAGACATTTCCCATTTTAGAATAATATTAGTACCCATTACCATTATACCATCATACCAAACATCAATAGTTTTTTCTACTTTTTCAAATCTTCCTTCATCCATCATTTCTTCTGGAGGATTAAAAGTGTCATCTTTTTCTACTGCCTTATCACCCCCTTCATTAGTTTTTTTAATTTTATGAACTACTTTTTCTGTTGACTTATAATTAAAATACATCAAGGTAGCTGTCTCCCTAGCAAAAATACTATTCTGATACCATTGAGCTACATTAAAATAATCATACCACGTTTGACTGTATTTAGCTATTTCATCTAAATCAGAATTAGTAAGAGATTGGTCAATCTTTAAAAGCTCAGTTATGGGAACCGTTTTAATTTCTCCCCAATAAAAACAATCCTTAAAGTGAGGGTCTTCCGTATAACTATAAACTAAATTAGCAGGGTCTACGTAATCTACTACTACTCCTTGTCCAGGCAAAAATTGTGTTTTTCCACACGCAATACCTAAAACCATTAAATCATAATCATATCTTTTACGTAAATCTATATATTCATTATCTTGTAAAATAGCGTTTATTGCTTGTTCGTTAGCAATCTCTATTGCAGGTTTATAATTCATCTGCATATATAAATCTAACTCATCATCATCTTTTGGCAAATCATCTTGGTCCATAGTAAATGGATTGACTCCAAAAGTTTTACCAATAGTATTTAATACATCTTGAGAAACCATTTGTCTTTCCACGTTGTCTTGGAAAGCACTACGATGAGCTGCTGATAAAGCATCAATTGCTTCACACTTTACATCAAATAACCTGTCAGATAATCCATTTACTACAATGTCTACAAATTTAGGAAGTATAGGAACTGGAGTCCAGTCTAAATTTAAGTAAGACAAATCTCCATCAATTGCTAACTCATTTTTGTATTTAGCCACAGACTGTTCACCTCTTGCGTAAACTCTGCGTCTGTAAAACTCATTCCATTGATTATAAAACCTGCATTGATTCCCATCTTTACGAAACCACTCGTACTGAATTGATTGTCCAATTTGAAGCCCATATTCCATGGTTTTTTTTTCGCTATCTGAAACGAATTGACTAGGGAACCCATTTGGGGTTATCTGTATACTTATATCTTCCATTACCTAACTAATTGACTTAGATTACCATTATTTTTATATCTTGCAAAGTTAATGGATATTTTCGACTCTTTTTGAACCTTTGGCTGATATAAATGTTTCTGATTAGCCATAATAGCTAACCCTGAACTAATTGTAGCATCAAACCGAGTTCTGTTGTTAATATCAAACTTTGCCCAATCTTCTAAAGTTCGTGTAAATAACATCGAACCCATTTCATCTTCACTCCTGAAGTCTCCATTCAAATCTATTCCTACGTGTTGTTCTATGTAAGATTCAATAGCAGACGCATGTGATTGCTTTACGTCTTCCGAGCTATTTGGTATTCCTCCTAATTCTCTTTCTGTAATAGATAATTTATTAAAAGTTTTGTCAGGTCGGTTAATACAAAAATGTCTATATCCTCTATTTTTAAAATGATACAATAATCTCGGCTTATTATTTTCTACTAAAATAGGCATTCCGTAAAAAACACAAGCCATTAAAACTTCTTCAAAAAATATTTCTGCTGTTTGTGGTCTAGCTACGTATTGTAAAAAAAACTCATTACTTGGAGCTTCATCCATGTTAAATTTCGTCATGCCATGTAGGGCTCCATTAGACGCTCCACCACCTACCGTTCCTGAAATATCATAACTATCACATCCAAACGAACCTAAATGCTCATTCCCTGGATAAAACTTACCTCCTTTTTCAATCAATCTATTTCTTAATCCACGATGAGGTAGCCAAGAAATTAAAAACCTTCCTTTAGAATCAGGAGACCATATTACTTCTGTATCTTTTACTCCGTCTTTCCAGTAAAACTTTCCTTTTGTTAAATGATGTTCAGGGATTAGTGAATCATTGTAGTCTATCTGTTGATAAATTTTAGTAAGGTTAAATAAAGAAGATTTACTTTCATCTCTAAATGCATGCGACTCAGTTCTAGGAAACTGTCGGTAGAATTCATTCAATGCATCTGCGTCTTTCGTAAGAGCTTCTACTTCATTTTCCCAATAATTAATAGCTCCTTGATATATGTATTCATCGTCTACACCTAGTATTTCTTTTTCTGGAGTCTTCAATACAGGCATTCCATATCTATCTATAAAGCCTTCCATATTCCATTCCATTGGAATAAATAAATTATATAAACCGCTTTTAGTTTGACCATTAGCGTTTCGAGTATCTAAACTAGAATCAAAATATAATTTTTTGAAATTATTTCCTCCTTTTTCTAAAGCATTACAAGTAGACCCCATTAAACACTTCCCAATAACTTTACTTCCTAACCTTAAACAAGTTTTAGTTACTCTCCAATTATTTAAAATATTATCTGGCTTTGACCACTTTCCGCTTTCATCATGAATCAGTAACATTAACTTTTCTCCATCATAAGAGTTATCTGCAGTGTTTTTCCAATCAATAGTAGTATCTAATCCGTCTAAAACTTGAGATTGGACTTTAGACATATTTTTTTTTGTAATTTTGCTTGCTGGAATTCTATAGGCTAATTCTGTTTTAGGCTTATCCATACCATCTTGAATAGGCTTAAAAAAGAAAGGATAATTATTAGAAATAGGAACTACTTTGTCAGTAAACATTTTTTTAGCATCAGCTCCTGTTTTAGATAAAACACCTACTCTAGAATCTTTAGCTAATGTAGCGGTGTTAACAGATTCTGAAGACCCCATAAAAGAAAATCCAGACCGTCTAATTTTTAAATAGCACATTCCAAAACTTCTTTTATCTGCTCTGCAGGCTTCCCAAAATATAAAAAACAATCTATTAGCTTCTCTAAAATCAGGCAACCCTACATCAATTTTAGTCCACTGTAAATACATATAATGAGAGCCTGTGATATAAGTAGGAATTCCATTATTATAAAACCAGAAACCTTTTTCTCTTCTATCAAACTCTTCTTCTATATAATCTACCCATTCGTTTTTAAAAGAAGTTGGCATTTCATTCCACTGAAAAATACTTTTAATTCTTTTAAGTTCTTTCGGATAATTAAAAGGTCTCCAATA
>UEXM01000992.1_pt1 | contig 26371 bp, 28 predicted proteins | sample 1796661 | NCBI WGS metagenome assembly UEXM01 (sample SAMEA4772469, study PRJEB27181) | metagenome
ATTTCTTTAAGGGTATGGGTAAGGTAGAGGCGCAGCGAGTACTTTCATGGGCAGATAAGAACCTATCTACAGAAGGTAAGACCAGAGTACAAGAAGCGTTCGACACAGCTAAAGAAGCTGCCAGTAGAAGTAAGATAGCAGATAGGGCGGCTACGACTACACAATTTAAAGCCGTAGCAAACAAAGACCCTAAAAAACAAACTGACTCAGATAAAAAGACGTTAGCTAAAATAAATAAGTTAGCTAAATCGGGTAGAGAGAAAAGGTCTCAAGGGACAACTCTTGATGCTGATGAAATAGCAGCTATGAAAGCTACCCTTAAACCCGCACCTCTTATGGGGCCAAAGGCAGCTACCATTAACAGAGGTTACTATAACACTGATCTTGGTGGGGGAATAATTATATCTGACGACCAAGCAGCCGCTGCTTTTGAAGCTGACATTGCTACGTTATCTCCAGAAGATCAAGAAGCGGCTAGGATGGCTCGTAAAAATGATATGGAGCTTCAACGTCAGGCTTTCAATACGCTTTCGTTACCCAAGAACGCCATTGAGAGCCTAGAAGCAACACCGCAGCAGGTTATAGATGCCGTACTGCAAGTGCCTTCGGAGACGGTTATTAGTTTACCGTATGCACTAGAGGCCATAGTCAGGCACCACCCTAATCCGGTTGTAAAGCAGTTCGCTAAGAAGTTACTGGCTAACGTAGGTACAACCAAGCTAAAGGTAGTTGAAAATCTAATCAATGACGATGGTACATTGGCGGCAGGTATATTTGATCCTAAGACCAATACCGTAACTCTTGATAAAGACTACGGTGTTAACACACATACTATCCTGCACGAGATGGGTCACGCTGGGCTATCTGCATCACTTGCCAACCCTAAAGCTGGTTCTACCAAACGGCTACAGAAGATATACGACGAGTCCAAAGACCAACTAAGTTCTTACTACGGTTCACAGTCTTTAGATGAGTTCTTGTCAGAGTATATGGCTAACTCTAAGTTCCGTAATGAACTAGCGGGTATGTCTACGACCACTTCGGCATCTGTACTGCAAGACGTACAGGATTGGGTACGTAACATGTTCCGCCGCCTGATAGGTAAACCTGTTAAGAAGCGCGACACTAATACGGTGTTAGACGAATTGATTGATGCAGTACTGGCCCCGGCACCGGAGCAACGAGATGCCGGTAAACTTCTTATGTCTATTAAAGAAGGGGAAGTACCAGAAGTAATAAAAGAAAATATGGGTAGGGACGCGGTACGTGAACTTAAAAAGGCACGCCCCGAAGCATTAGATAAAGGTGCCAAGTTCTTATTTGGAACCGACATTGAGGATACGGGCAGTAAAGCAAAGGATGTGGCTACCCGCGAAGGTCTTGGGTTTGTAGCAGGGTTCTTGAACATGCAAGCTCTGGCGGACATGGCCTCTGAGCAGCTTAACATAGACTCTGTATACGCCCTTGATGTGGCCTTTCAAAACCAGAACGCTAAGATAGCGAGTATAAACAGTAAGTTAACTGCTACCGCTAATGACATAGCTCGTAAGTTAAATAAGGCCGAAGCTGCCAATAAAAACGTCGATGTAATTAAAACCTTTGATGAGTTAACAACTGACAGCACGATGGACAGAGTAGACCCATCTAAGGACAAAGATTACTACAAAAACAACAAAAAGAAACTGGCGATCTGGAAAGCGCAGCAGCCTGCTTGGGACAACCTTGGGCCTGACGGTCAAGCAGCCTATACTCAGCTACGTGACGCATACGCTGAAATAATGGATGATATGAAGGATGCGTTATACGGACGTATAAAAGATGCTGCGGGCGAATCTGCGGACACTCAAACTGTTAACGCCTTATTGAACAGCATATTCGATAGAAGCAAAATTGAGCCGTACTTCCCACTTCTACGTGAGGGAGACTACTGGTTAAAGTATTACGTAAAACCTACTGATGGCTCACCCGAAGTAGCTGTAGAGGCATTTGAAAGTCCTGCTGCTAGAGATAGGGCGTACGCTGCGTTAGCAGAAGACAATTTTGACGGGTATACGATAACTGGCCTTCAACGAGCAGAAAGTATTGAGTCAATGAAACTCTCCAGCAGTGACATACCCCCTACATCTTTTGTTGCAGAAATTATTAAGACCTTAAACGCAAGTATTCCCGCAGATACAAAAGAGGCTAAAGACAAAAAACAAGAGGTCATAGACGGTATCGTTAATGACTTTATACAGTCTGTACCTGAGTCTTCCTTCTTAAAAGCATTTCGTAAACGAGAAAACAAGTTAGGTGCTGCGGACAACGCTATGCGTGCGTTTAACGTAAAAGGCTATGGTATGGCTAGGCGCGTTGAAGCTATAAAAGGCGCACAGGGTATACGTAAAGCAGCAGAAGCAGTAGAAGCGGAAGTTACGGCGGCTGCTAAAAACGGTAAAATAACTGGTAGAGCTGGCAACATATTACTTAAAGAGGTCGGTAAGCGAGTAGAGCTTACGTTAAATCCTCCCGATTCGTGGATAGACCGACTAGCCATATCAGGTAATAAGTTTGCTTTCTTTGGTACGTTAGCACTAAGCGCGGCGGGTGCCTTAAATAACGCTGCTTCTATACCTATGGTTATACTACCTTTCCTTGCGGGCAGAACCGATACAGCAACCGCTGCCTCTGCAATGGCTATGGGCACTAAGTTCTTTACGGGTAGTGGTCTGTCACACAAGGTTACTCCATACGGAAGCACCGCTATCGTAGAAGGAGAGAAGGATGTACTTAACAGCTACATGCCTTCTGTTGATAACTACTATGCAGCGGATGCAAAAGGCCAACTGCAAATACGCGATGACATAGTAGACGAACCAAACTACTACCAGATGCCTATTGCGGGCGGTAAAACCAAATCCATGTCGAAGATAGAGTTCTTAGGTATGATGCGTGACTTGGTACAAGAGTCTTCTGATAGAAGTCTACTTAACAGATCTTTGTTTGCCGATCAGATAGGTTTAGAACTTGCCGCAGATCCTAAAGCGTCTGGAGCAAGTAACTTCCTTGATAAGGTACAGAAATGGGGCGCACTGCCCTTCCATACGGTTGAACGGTTTAACAGGCAAGCCACCCTAGTAGGCGCGTTCCTAAACGAAATGGCTCGGTTAAACACCAAACCTAACAAAGCTAAGAACGAAGACAAACTTACAGACGCTGAGAGACAGAGAAAGGCTATGGCTACGGCCTTACACGATACTGCTCAGTTAAACGGTGGCGCTGGATTAAACACTGCACCACGTTTTGCTCAGTCGGGTATACAGCGTGCGGGTATGATGTTTAAGACCTACGGCTTTACCATGTACTACAACCAGATCCAAATGGCTAGGGCTGCTCTGAAACAAGCCGAAGAGAACGGCCTAGACGCTGAATCTATACGTATGGCAAGAAAGCAGTTTGTTGCAAGTCAAGGCGCTGCACTTGCCTTATCGGGCGTGCAAGGTATGACCATAGTTGGAATTGTACAAGGTATGTTTGATCTTTTCTTATTAGATGACGAAGAAGAAGATGCTGATGCACTGACCCGACAATTCTTAGGCGACCCGCTATACAAAGGCGGCGTGCAGTACCTCACTGCTTTCGCAGGGGCTGAAGTAGACGTAGCTACACGTATTGGACTATCTAACTTAATCTTAGGTAACAACAAGTACGACTTTAACAAGTCTGCCAAAGAAGAGTTTGTAGACCTTATAGGTGGCCCAGCATTAGGATATGCCTCTTCTATTATGCGGGGTTTTGGGGACGTTATGAACGGCGAAACACGTAGGGGTATAGAAGCTATGTCTCCCACCTTTGCTCGTAACATACAACAAGCATATAGATTCGGTACAGAAGGTGCCCTTACCCGTAGAGGCGATCCAATTACTGATGATATGAACGCTGGGGAGTTAACAGCTAAGTTCTTTGGGTATGCTCCTGCCAAGTACTCAAACGCACAAGAGCGTAACCAAGACCTGAAGAAGATAGACACCACAGTATCTAAACGCAAGTCAGTATTGATGAAGCGGTACTACATAGCTATTCGTATGGGAGAAGACCCTTCTGATGTAATGGAAGAGATTATGGAACATAATCAAAGGCATTCTGATAAAGGTAAGAGGGCAATGATTACGCCTGATAGCCTTAAACGGTCTATGAAGATGCACGCTAAGACTTCTACAACCATGTATAACGGCGTGACACTAAGTCCTGCTTTAAGAGCTTACGCACGAGAAGTGGAAGATCAACTTGAAGATGAACCTTGGTTCATAAACTATTAAAACCCACCCCGAAGGGTGGGCCGGTTATGGAGAACCAGCAGCATTGCACTGCCCGATAATGCTATCACAGAGTTCTCCACAGACGCACGCCTAGTTTATTGTCCTCTATACGCACTTGAGTCTCTGATTCCCAACCCTTGGAACCTACTATACGTTTAAGTTCTTTAGTGGCTAGTGCGGTGTTGATGCAGGGTACAAACACAGATGCCCCTATCACCATAGCTTCCCAGTTTACTACTACGCGAACACCATCTGGGTTAAGGTCATCGTATTTAATAACCCCCCTGCTCACAGTGCCTTTCTTAACCACCTTTACCTAAGACTCTGAACCCACCACCCTGTTTTAGCTCGTACCTGCGGGTTATGTTGTACACCGCAGCGGGTTTTATACCTGTTTGTTGAGCTATCTTGGCCCTACCCACACCGTGCTTATGAGCTTCTAACACCTTCGTAATCTCTTCGTCGGGTATGCTACGTTCAAATTTACCGTGGCCCCCACGAGGTATTGGTGTGATGTTTGGTTCGGCTGCGTAATAGCGTTTGCCCCTTTCTAATCCTACCTCCAGTGCTTTATCTTGTGCCTTGATAGCGTCTAAGAACTTACTACTCATCACCTACATCCTCCATACCTAACTCCACCTCTTCTTGCACTTCTTCTACGACAAACTCGACTACGATTACATCGGTAGGGGGCAAATCCATGTGCGTACCCTTGCTCAATCGTATCTTGGACTTCTTAGCGCCTAGCTTTTTGTTTAGGTCGTCGTAGAAAGATGTAAAGTTTATTTGCTGCTTGCCGCACCACTCCTTCAAAGGTTTAGGTAACAAGTACGCCTTCTTCACATCTGTCTCGTACCTAGCTACAAACTTACCCTTGGGCACCGCGTCAGGTATTACCAACGAGTCAATACCATTACCGTTCTGCTTACGTCGGTCATCTGTGCTCTTTATCCACAGCACGTTATTCCAGTGTTCAGCCATGTAGTCGTTAAGTACCTGCTCTACTGATTCGTTCATATCAGTAACCGCATTCTTATTTTGTTTCAGTACAGTTACTATCCACGCACATACCTTGTTTGGGTCGTAGCTCAGTAACCCTATGCGTCTACATAGAATCAAAGCTGTGATAGAGCACGCAGCGCCTGCTGACCAGAAGCGGTTCTCAGATGTAAGTACGGCGCGTTTATCTATGCGCTTCTGTACGGCACTTAATAGCTTTTTAACCTCGTCCAGATTGTTTATAACGTACTGTACGAACGGTATACCTGCATGGCCCCAGTTCTTTTTAACGTCTAGCGCCCACTCATCTGTGCTGCCCTTGCTACCAGCGGTCTTAAACAAGCGGTCTACCTTGTACTCTAGTATCCGCTGTGCCTCTGCTTTCGGTGCTTGTTTGTATAACCCTATCTTCTCAATAAGGCTGACGTTGCCAGTAGATACAGAAGTGAAGCTCCAAGCTGATCCGTTATAACGCTCTACGTTTGCACTACCTGTTAGTCGTCTACGCTGCCTACCACTCACGTACTGGTACGCTAAGTTACTAAGTTCTTTAGGGGATAGGTTAGTAAGCTCGTCTAGGAACAACGGTATGCTGTGGTAGACCTCACCCCTATTCATCTTGGTGTTATATGTATCTTCTTTACCTAGCAATAATTCTGATGGGTCGCCCCAAGGGGTAAGGGCTGCTTCTAATGCAGTGGTTTTACCCAGACCGGAATCTTTACTGTGAATGTGAAACGCAGAACATGCTACGGGCATAAGCTCCATCAGCACAGACCCAAAGGATGCCCCCATAATATACTGGTACGCCTCCTGCCCTTCTACGTTTAAGAAGTCAGCCATTTCCACCCAAGCGTCTAACGTACCTTTTGGGTCAAAGGCGGGGAACATAGCAACTGTAGTAGAGGCTGGAGGGTTAAACGATATACGATCCCCAAACACTTCTTGATTACCCACTATGAACGACTCCATATTATCGTTCGTCCAACCAAACTGGCGGTGGGCTTCATCAGCTACTACAGTGGCCTGTAATTCGTTAACCCAAGTTGTCGTGTACTGCATTATTTCATCCATCTTGCTTACAGCGACCCCCCGCATAGACATATGCTTGCGAAATTCTTCACGGGAAGTAACTGCGGTTAAAGGTACGGTGAACTCACTCACCCCGTCTTTGGGTAGGTGTAGGCGCATAACTATAGCCTCGCCTATCTCTGCATCACGTACCCGTTTAACTACGTACAGGTCATTGTGGTAGATGATCTTCTCATCAATGTCACCATCAGCATTAGATGACCGTACGTAAACCCCACCGTTAGTACCTCTAAAGTACGGGCTGGGGTATGTAGGCACTGTATAGCTTTGCACTGGTGCATTAGCCAACGTAGCGGAGTGAGATTCAACCACATTGTCTTCAGCGGTAGCTTCTATGATGGTGTTACCTAGTGTTATCGGAGATTTTATTTTGCCCCAGTGCATACAGTTTTTGCATACGTCAGGGTTAAACTCGTCAAACTTATCACATAGGTACGGGCCTTTTATAAGAGCAGCTTTTTCAGTAGTAGCCTCTGCTGAATAACCCTCATGCCCGTCAGAGAGTTTATGTATTGCCTTATCAGCATCGGTGCAGAACTTGGCTATAGACAACCCTGCTCTCCACAGGGGTTCAGAACAATTGTCCCTGTCTGTGTAGATAAGTTTAATCTGTTCACACCCTTTACCGCGTCCGGTCTTAGTTAAAATCTCTTTGAACGAGGTATTGGTGTTGCCCATCAACGCACGCATCATTGCACTTGCTGGAGCAGGGGTATATTTCTTAGGAACTGGTATCTCGTCTATACCTAGCAGGGTGGCAAACTTATCAAAATCTACCGCTGGGGGTGGGTTGACCCCTATACCGAGTACTGGTGAAGGAGGAGATGACTTGTGATTGTGAGTACCTACTACACGTAATACCCTAGCTGCATCCGCTGTCACCGCAGGGTCAGCTAAGAATCCGTGTTCTTTACATAACTTCTTTAACTGTTCGGCAACCGGAACCCAATCATCTTTAGAAACAGCTTCTTGCAAAAACCAATAGGTATGCACGCCCCGCCCAGAGTTAACTATGTAAGGCTTGGGCAGTTTAGTAACCGAGCAGAACGTACGCAGTGCGTCTAAAGCCGCTCTCTGATCTACGAAATCTTTACTTGGCCCACAATCTAAATCTAAGAAGAACGCTTTAAGAAGTTTAGCGTTGTCTACTTTTCGTGAACCACTTTCAGCAAAAGAAGCGAGGGCGAAATATACATCGAACCCCTCATCATCAAATTGCTTTGCATCTGCTGCTAATTCATCTAATGAATCATAAAATTTTTGAACTCGCCGTTGATCTGATATACGAGAAATAAACATGCAGTAGAGACCCTCATCACTAACTGCCTTTCTCAAAAATGTATTTGTATCCATACTTATTTATCCAAAACCGAGAGGCACCGTGGCAGGGGTGCTGAAACACCCTCTTCGGAAATCCTAGCCACGGGGTGAGTTGTTAGCGGTTAATCGTCCCAGTCCGCTAGTACGTCAGCCAATTCGTCTTTTTCAACTTTGGCTGGTGCGGACTTCTTAACAACTTTCTTCGGTTCAGCTACTGGAGCTTCGGCAGTATCATCTCCCCAATCATCCTCATCAGCTACGGCAGCGGGTGGGGCAGGAGGAGCAACAGAAGCAGCGACTTCTCCAAATGGACTTACATCTTCAGCAGCTTCAGCGGTAAAACCGCCTTCTACTACACCAAACGGAGAGGTGTTTTCCATAGGCTTGTAAGTGGTAACTTGCACAGCCTTCAAACGTAGAGATACGCCTGTACCCATAGACCCAGTATACGGGTTTAGGGCCATGTTAATGTTGATCGTGCTGCCTGTAGTCAACAAGAAATCACCGCCCAACTTCACATTTTTGGAATCTACCTGCATAGGGGCACGGGTAACATCTTTACCGTACGCACCCTTCAACTTGGCTTTGTGGGTAAACGTACCGTCTTCTTCTTTCTTAAACGGTATATCAATCTTCTCAGGCCAGCTATCTTCTCTTTTGGCTTTATAAGCCGCAGACATAGCCTTGAATAGATTCTTAGCTTGTTCTTGGGACATGCGGAAATTCACTGAGTATTCCGAACCGTCGTCCAAAGGTTCGCAAGGGACACTACGCTGTTCTTTATTATCGAACTTGTAGGTTCTATTCAGCTTGGGGTACATCGCTTCTACATCACTTAGCATGTAGGTCATTGAGACTTCGCTCATTTTTAGTTCTCCTAAATTAAATTGTCGTGTCGTAAACAAACCCTTCTACCACGCCAAACGGCGACTCGTTATCCCAACTTTTTGGTGGGGGTAACATAGCCAGCGCCCGTGCAGTATCTGAGTGTTCGCTCATTTCCACGGCCTCTTCTAGCTCTTCTGGCTTGAGTACCCTTACAGGTCTAAACCGAAGTTTTGGGATATAACCATCGTCCTCAAATTGTATCTTGGTGACTACGGTTATGACGGAGGTGTCATGTTTAGCAAGATGTTTTGCATAGTCTTGCATACTCATCCACCCTCGCGCTGCCCCTCCAAACAAAGCATTTGCGGGGAGTTGCATTTGGTAAATCTCATTGGGTGCGCCATCTAAAGTGACAGCTATCCGCTGAGAAAACTTACAGGCACGGGCATTACCATTACCAGAGCCTTTTATATTCTGCGTACAGTCCATACATCGACCAGACTGCCTAGTTTCTTCGGGTACGTCTGGGTCAGGCACCGTAGTATCAGATGACCAGCAGATGGGAGAGGATGACTTATTAGCATCGTACTCGTTGTTGTAGAACATACGCCCTACACCTGCGGCATTGACTATAACTACGTCTAAGGTATCTGATTCTATAAGGCGTTCGTCCCCTTTAATTACTTTGCGGAACTCCCCACCTCTAATACTGATACGCCTAAAAGTACCTTCAGACATTATTGATCCTCGAATTCAGACATTACATCAGCAATGGCATCGAAGTCCATCGTATCCGCTGCTCTATCTGTTGCAGAGTTTAATAAAGCAGAGTCTACGGCTGATAACTTAAACCTATAGGTCTTACCTATCTTTACGTACGTGTTGTTAGGTATCTTACTTTGCCTCAACCACGCTCTGACCGTAGACACAGACACCCGCAGGTGCTTTGCTACATCTTCTATTTCCACATAGGGTTCTAGTTCCACTACTTCTTCCTCACATTTATTGTGTATTCGGTAACACTGTTGAGTCCCTTGGGTAACTTATCTGGGTTCTCTTCTAAGTATTGCGCTATAGCTTTCTGCGAAACACGGCGTTCTAGTAACTCAGGCACTTTATGTTCAAGAATAAACTCGTGCATCTGTTCCCAGTCATTCGTCCAGTACTTAGTTTTTGTGGTGCGGTAAAACAAACCTGCGCCTGTCTTTACACTCTCCACCCCATGCTCTTTACAGTGATCCATGAGTTTTTGCTTTATAAGGTCTTGCTGTTCACTCAACCGTTCATACTCTTCATCAAAAGCAGCTTTAACTTCGTTACGCTTATCTCTGATTTTAATGTATGTTCCAGTCAGCTTAGTCAACATACCTTGCTCAGTATCAGTCATTTAGGTTCTCCATATGCCTTATAAGATACTATAGTGGCAAGTAATGACTTAATCAAGTATTTCGTTGTACAGATCTATCATTTTTGTATGTACGTCAATTCTATTATCTAATAGTGAGTACACTCGCTTCTCTACCGCTGAACCTTGTAGCTGTACCACCGTACACTTATGGTCTTGCCCCTTCCTGTGAACACGAGCATTAGCTTGTGCGTACGTCTCTAAAGAACTGGTCGGCCCCCACCACACCACTGTATTCGCAGCGGTTAACGTAACCCCGTGGGCAGCGGCTTGCGGTTGTATGACAAGAACTTGTGGTGTGTCTGTCTGCTGAAACTGTTTGAAGATTTCGGTACGTCTTGCGCCCGACACATCACCGCGAATTATGCTAGTGGATATACCATCAGCCGTTAACTTCTCAGATAGTATGTCTATAACGTGCTTGAACGGTACGAACACAAGTACCTTCTTACTCGATTCATCTATGACCTCGCGCAGCACCTTGTACCTGTGCTTAATATCAAACTCTAAAGAGCCTCCGTCATCGGTGTAGACAGCACCGGCTGATATTTGTAACAGCTTGTTCATACCTACCGCTGCGTTTACGGCGGTTATCTGCTCCCCCGCAGCTTGCATGACCATTTTATTTTTAAGTTCTTTGTAGTACTTAGTCTGTTGTCGGGTAAGTTCTACTTCTCGCTTTACATAAACCATGTCCGGTAGGTCTAGGCACTCTTCCTTGGTAAACCGTATGGCAGGTTGAAGTGCGTTATATACCGTGTCGGTTGCCGTATCTTTCTGCGCCCACTTGAAGTTAGTCACCTTGTACATGACCTGATCTCTGAACGCACTGAAGAACCGTGGTACTGAGTTAGGGTTAACAAGTTTAGCCAGACCATAGGCATCCAACGGACTTTGCGCTGCTGGTGTGCCGGTCATCATCCACAGCCACGTATCTGAATTTAATAACTTGTTAAGGGTCTTCCATCGTTTCGTCTGTGGGTTCTTGTAGTGAGTAGCCTCGTCCACGATGATTAAATCAAACCCGCCGTTGGCTATGGTATCAGCTACTATCTCTACGCCGTCGTAGTTAATGACCACGAACTCTGCGCCACGTTCTATGATTTCCCTGCGCTTAGGGGCGGGGCCATAAGCAACATCTACTGTACGGTGCATGGCGAATGTAAACAGATCGTCCACCCACGCCGAGTGCATAATAGACAAAGGGCATATCACTAATACACGGTTGATATGGCCCTCATTCAGCAGGTAGTCCGCAGACCATATAGCACTAGCGGTCTTGCCCGTACCCTGCTCGTTAAAGCAGAACCCGCGTTTGTGCAACGTAAAGAACTCAGAGGTTGTTCTCTGGTGCTTCATAGGTTCGTACTTACCTGTCCACTCGTACCTAGAACGTATCGGGGAAGGTATGTTTATATTTAAGTTCTTTAACACACGGGCTTCTTCTACGCCCCAGTTAACTACCACTCTGTTGTCAGACAACTCTTTACTCTTAGGAATGATCTGCGTCACCTTCGCTGGGTTCCTAAGTTTGAGTAATACTGCTCTGTTATCTACTATCTGCATTTATGCGCTCCACGCAAAAAGGCGTGAAGGGGGTCTCCCCCAAACACGCAAACTAAATTAGCCCCGCCTTGCGACCACACTGACGGGAAAGTGCTCGAACGGAAGGGAATTAGTCTCCCGTGGTCTAAATAATGCCGTCTTCGTACCCACGGACGGCGCGTGGTGGACACCCAAAAGAGAGGGGATGGGTCGTACTAAACTGTCCTGCGCTTTGGTCTCTTACCATTGCGACTACGGTTGGCACTGCTACTTTCTACTCTGTAGCCATCTGCATTGCTGCCACCCTTACTTAACATCTTGTTGTGGCTGACATCTTTGCCCTCACGCTTGTCAGCCCTACCGTTGTTATTAGCATCCCGCCCAGCCTTATCCATAGCCCGTCTAGCACGTTGTCTCTCCATGCGTGCTTCGTGCGCTGGACTACCCACTGGTGGGTTCTTCTGCTTCTTACGATCTGCTTTGTTCTTATACGGCATTAGTTTCTTCCGTTATGTGAGCACTCTAATACAGGGCACCATGCCTTGCACAACCCGCTAGGGTTAGGAACCCACTTGTCGTTCTTAAAGGCTACGTCCATGTCGCTGTATTTACCCAGCCACTTAGCCCATAACTTCTTTTCATCTTCTATGGTGTATCGGTCTTTAACAAGATCCTCACTCACCACAAACAGTAATCCAGCCCGAACAGTCTCTACTTCGGGGTAGTGCTTGAAGGTAGCCAAAGCCATAAGCTCTAGCTGCCCTTTGTCCGCGTACCTTGCAGACTTGCCGGTCTTGTAGTCTATCACCCAAGCCAGCTTGTTTTCTCTGTCTAGTATAACTAAGTCAGCGATACCACGAAACCAAACGTCACCAGCAAAGAAACTACATGCCTCTAAGTTCTCAGTCAGTCCCATCTTGATCTCGCACAGCTTCTCACCCTGCTTATCGTTCAGTGCATCTAACATGCCCTGTGCATAGCTGAATCGTGGGTCTAGCTCACCACCGTCGCGGATGTATATCTCCGCTGCTTCGTGGAAGGCTGTCCCATACAACGTAGCCTCAGACTCCTTGAACGGATACTGCTTGAGTACCTTCTCATGGTAGAACTGCTTGGGGCATTGCTGGAACGCCTTGATCTTACTAAAACTCCACGGGGCTATGCTCACTGCTAGACTTTTTCCTGTACGTGCAAAAACTTTATTTTTGGCTCGTCCTTGCGTAGCGCATGGTACTCCATCTGCACCTTAGCTGAGTTAATCATCTTGCCAGCAATGTTGGCTAGTTCAGAGGCTTCGTTAGCTGATATGTCACCCGAACGAAGCTCATCAAATACTTCTGCTAAGTACTTACGTAGTTCTACGACGTCTTGCATATTGGTCTCCTTTAAGTTCTCTTCTTAATTTCATTAGTTCCCGTCTAGCGTCAACAATTTCTTGGGGAAACTGCGAACCTTTTAGAGGGCTACCATCAGATAACATCTGCCGAGAGTAGGCTTCTGAAATGTTTTTTACTTTCTCTCTACTACGCCGTACGTTATCTTCCCTTTTTTCTTCTGCATGAGCAGCGTTATACTTAGCGCGAGTGGCTTTTCCTTTTTCTGAGTGAATGTATTTAGTAGATGCAATCCTGTTCCCCGCCCGTACTTTGTCATAGTTGGCTGCTTCCCAAGCACGTTTTACTTCGTTATGTCTTGGTGACTGCCTATATATCTTCCTTTTCTCGCTTATACACGGCCTACAATTAGCATATCTTCTACGTCCATCAAGCCCCACCTTCCCCAGAGTGCAGTTAGCTACCACTACAAACTGCTTACAGAGATAACATAGCTTATGTTCCTCACCGTCTATAATCTTGTAGAGGTGCTCATGCCTACCTACCACACTCATACTATATTACTCGTACAATTACGTAGAATAATACAATAGCAACTGACGTACCCAACAGCGACCCCAGATATTGGTTTATAAAAGGTGTACTGGGGGGAGGCTGCGGGACTGAGCTAGGGGAGCTTATATCCTTGTAAAACAAATCCTGATACTCCTCGCGTTTCGTTTCCAGCCCTTCGCGTGCCTTCCCCTTCGCTGCTGTCCATGCGGCTTGCTTCAACATAGTCTCCTTAGCTTGTTCTTCTAAGGTAGTCTGCTCTACATCACCGAATCTTGTAGTCGTACGCGCTTGTTCTTTAGCTTCTACCGTAGCTTCTTTTCTAGCTGCACGCTGTTCCTTAGCCTTTATCCTAGCAGTGTACTTCTTAGCCGATGCTTTATTTCTAGCTACTATACCCTCGTACTCCTGTAAGGTTGCTATACGGTATACATCCGCAGCCACCTTATGTATGTAACCTTTACTTACACCACTTGAACTTACCCAATCCCGTAGTTCTTGTTTGTTCCTTGGTTTAGGTAAGTCACTAGCGGGTATTAGTTTCCATATGTCGTTTAAGGTAGCGGGGTCTCCTATGCTCCGCACTACATCGTACAACTTAAAAGCCCTACTCCCCTTTTTCTTAGGTTCTGGTGCTAACTTCTCTTCGGCATCCCAACCTGCAATGACTGAACTCAATTCTAAAGTATCTTGTTCTCTTATCGTCTTCATGCTTCACATTCTCCATATGATTTAGCTACTCCGCTTTCACAATCAAGCGGCATTCCTTTTGCCCAAGCTGGAACCCACCGCATACAACTGTCTATGTACTCCTGCGCGTCTTTTACTTCTTCGTCCTTAACGCAGCACACAATAGAGTCGTGTACGGTCATAACTACACGGTAATACTTGGCTATGTGTACCATCTGCTCTGCGATTACACATCTCGCTACTGCTTGGCAGACGTTCTCTACTAGCTTCCCACCGTAGATACGGGTTCGGCTTCTTCTACTTTGGTACGTAAACTCTATACGTCCCGTTTCTTCTGACTTGAGCGGTCTCAAATCGGCATAACGCATTAACAAGTTTGACGGTAGACGTAGGGCTTGTAATAAAGCTATTGGCTCTATCACTGGTGGCTCTCCAATCATCACTGAGTTCTTGTTAGAGAGTTCGTGGATAAGAACCCCTGCGTCTCTCCACAGTTTGGTTATGTCCTCGTTGGCATCGCGGTAGATGCGTATGATACGTGCAGACTCATCACGACTTACCTCTACACCAAAGTTCTTTAGCTGATCTTTGAACCTATCTGCCCCCATACCGTAGCCGCAACCTAAGATCGTAGTCTTACCTACAAACCGCTGGTGCTTGGTTACTTGGTCTTCTGGGGTGTTATAGATACGCGCTGCCATCTTGACGTATACATCTTCTTTATTATTAAACGCTTCGATCAAATCCTGCTGCCCCGCCCACCACGCTAGTACCCTAGCCTCTATCTGGGAGGAATCGCAGTCGATCAGGGTGTAGCCTTCTGGTGCTATGATGCTCTTCTTTAACATCTTACCGTCAGGCCCACGGCTAGGTAGATTCTGTAGGTTGATCTTGTCGGCACCACCCCATCTACCCGTGTGCGCTGCATAATACTTAACAGGTACAGGTAGTAACCCCCGCTTGGCTATATCTATGAACCGTTGCGTGCGAGTCTCTTCCAACGTGCTCTTGTTACCCAACCTAGCTGCGGCTAAAGCCTGTACGTTTGTATTAGGGTGTACTGCTAACTTCTTAAAACCTTCATCGGTCTTGGCGAACGCATACGTTTCTTTTTCCGTAGTGGGGCTTATTTTCGTAGGTGGTATAACTCCCTGCGCCCGTAGTAACGCAGCGAACTTGTCGTTACTCATAAGGTCTGACTTCTCTACCCCTGCCTCAATTAGCAGTGCATCTTTACGATCACGTATTGCTTCTAGGTGCTGTTCCAGCAACCCAATATCTAAATCCAACACTGGGTGTATGAACATACGCAGTGTCACATCTATAACCTTCAACTCATGTCGTGGGAAGTACTTACTCATTAACCCAAACAACTTATAGGTTAGCTCTACGTCATTGATGCAGTAGTCGCCGTACCTATCTAACTCTTCATCAGTGAAGTCCAATCGGCGTTTCGCTAATGCGTTTAGTATCTCGTCCCCTTTCTGCCCGATATTGTAGCGTTCAGCGAGTACCGCAAGGCTCCCACCAACCTCGACACCATGAAGAGCACGAGCCATACAGAGAGTGTCAGCCCAAACGCGAGGCTTAATACCAAAGAGCCAAGATAGAATAGCACCGTCAAACATGGTGTTATGAGCCAGAACCATACTGCTCTCCCAATCGAATCCATCTAAGTACTCCTGTAGTTCGTTATGCGTGCCAGATGCCCATTCGGTAGGGCCGTTGTTTACTTTTACTCCTACGCCTACCACTTGAAACCGAGAGTCACGGATGTACTCCTCTGTGGTTAACTTCCTAAGTGAAAAGTCCTTGTCGTAGTAGGTCTCAAAGTCCAGCGTTATCAAGTCCACGTTTTGCCGTCCTTCTCGGTTAGCCAGATGCGGTAGTTACCGTCATTGGTTATCTTACGGCTTGTGATGTTCCAGCCATTACGTCTGGCAGTCATACGAATGGCGCGTACCTTGTGTCCGTACGGATCAACCAGAACAAATGAGTCACCCAAATTCATACGAGATAACGTGTCCTCGTACACGCGTTGGTTGTTGTACTGCTTATCAAACAACAGTACGCCCGTCTCTATTACTAACTCATCAAGCCCCTCATCCATTGTCAGGCTCCCGCTGCTTGATGCTCTTGATCTCAATGAATCGTTGCTGGGGTATACGTAACACTATGCCTTCACCGTCTTCAGCGGCAAACCCAGCTTGCTCTTCGTTCTTGGCTTCCAGTAGCACGCGGGTCTCTATGATCGTCTGGAATGTAACTTCAAACTTCGGCATATCAACCCCCTAACCGTTTGATCTCAGCATCAATGTAGAACCTGATCTTCTTGGCATCACGTAGCTCATCAGAGTGTGATGACTCGCCATAGCGATACGCCGCTCGGAAGATCTCACCGATTTGGCTGTTCATATTCTTATAGGATATAAGGTCTTGCAGTTCAGCCGCACCATCAGGTAACTCGTAGTAGCTGGCAGTGCTGCCGTCACTAGTACCTTCCGACACTTGCATCATTGATTCCAGATGTGCCTCTATTTGCTCCTGCGTCCCTCCCTTTCTGGCTTGCTCCGCGCTTTCTCTAATTATTGATTCCCAATGTCGTACCAATGACGCATCTACCAACACTTTTTCCGACTGCTGTGTTTCATCATCGTTCGTCCAACCAATAGGCGCGGCACTAATTTGTTGTTTTTGTGGGGCCGTGGGGACTGGCTTCGCCTCTGTCCTACCGCTTGAATGTACATTCCCTGTACGTTTTTGTATTAACTCGTACTCACGTAACAACTTATAGGCATAAGTTGCGCTTACGCCTGTGTCTCTGACTATCGAATCCTTTTTAGCAAAGGGCCAATTATCATCTAGGTATTCCCATACCAACTCACGTTTCACTGAAGGTCTAGCCATTTGGTTCTCCTTTCCGTTTAGCTGTTCACCGCACTGGTACTGAGTCGCCTATCTATTAACAGACTACTCACATCGTGCATGTTCTCTTCGTTCACTACTAAGGCCAAGCCACCAGCGGTGTCTATGTCCTCTAAGTTCTTTTTCTGTAAGGGCGTTGTCGTACCCTTACCTGCCTTGCATTCAATACCGAAGAATTCTCCTTGGTAACACCCGACAATATCTGGTACGCCGCTCCTACCATACCCACCCGTAGCGGGGAAAAAGAAGTACGCGCCTAAGCCTTTAAGCTGATTCTTTACCACCGCTTTTACTTTGGCTTCCGGTGTCATTGCCATCCTTGGTCTCCTTCAAAAGTTTAGTTACGCTTGTGGTTAACTTCTTTATTTCACGTTGGTTTGTTTCGATGGCCTTACCTAAGTACGCAAAGTCTTGGCACAGGTCATCTGTTGCGCGAGTTAAAGTAGATATAGATCTAATGCTATCTAAAACTTCTTGCATGGTGTCTTCGTCTACTTCCATCTCTAATGTGATCTTCGCCATACCGTTTCCTTTTGTGGGAGCTGGCTTCAAACCTTGTACGGACGCACAAGGTTTAGCCCTAATTAGTTAGTGCGGTGGTTGATAAGATTCGCCGTTATGACCCTCCAAAACATAGGGCGTGAGCCAGCACTTCATCTTATCCGTTCTTTCGACTGAGCCATTGACGTACCCAGTGTAGGAGGTCGGAGGCCACCGCTCCCCCGACATTTACAGCCCACTTCCAAATTCTACTATTCTATGACCCAGAACGTACTAACATCTTGTCTGGTGCCTACGCCGTTTATCTGCAATCTCTGGACGTTAATGTCTTTATCCAAACGCGGGAACCCTTCTCGCGTACGCTCTACCTTGTAAATGTCCTCTGGTTCTACCATATACAGTAGGGCCAGCTTACCTTGCATCCATTTCGGCATGTCTTGTATTGAAGCATACTCACCCGCTCCACCTCTGTCAACACATTCTGTGCCAATACATTGTACTTGGTATTGTATAGGCGCATCGTGTACCGTTATTCGGTAGATAGTATCATGCTCTGCTAGACCATCAATTCTGTACACAGTACACCTCCCCTCTACGCCAGCCCACATTAGGTACGAACGTATCTTCTTTTGCTATGTGTAGCATGGACACCTTACCCTTGTACTCTTCGGGCAGTGCGTTGAAGTCTGGGTAGGTAGTTTCAATACAGCCACCTTGCGCGTTAAAATTCTTCAGTGCTGATTCGTTAACACCTAGCACGCCTAGCTCTAACACCTTAATTTTTTGTGCGTCCGTCCAAAGTAATGTGATGTACTTCCGCTCGTGTTTTGTAGTCGTGCTCCAATCAGCAAAGCTGTCGAACAGAGCGGTATACTCCGTGTTCATTTTGTCCAAAGGTATATCTTCTTTGAGCTTGTTAATGAACTTAATTACGTCAGGCTCTACCTCCCCTCTATACGACGCACCTATGTCAGAAATACCTGTCACTGCTTTGAAAGCATTCGACACAGTGTTGTACTTGGCTCTCTTTACGATCCTGTACTGCGTACGCATATAGTCGTCAGCCCTGACAGCTACCATTTTAGAAGTTATAGGTTGCATAAATTCCTTAGCTAACTTAACGAACTTATCTTTTACCGTGGTCAGTACAACGTGCCTTTTATCTTTTGAATATCTGTACCTCCACTGCTCCACCGCCAGACTGCTGACCATAAACCTAGCCGCTGCTTCGGACTTATCGTGGTTGCCCCAGCCTACCCAGCCGCGAGGGTATAGCTCGTTGGGAAAGCATAGCCATACCTTACTCATGCCAGTCCAGTGCTTGAAAGTTACATCAGGCCAAACTTCTTTAAGCGCACGCATCATCTCTACTAACCGGTGCTCTGTTTCGCTGTACCACTCTCTAGGTTGACCATCAATTACTGCTTCACTTAGACGTTCGCGTACATCTGACATGTCCGTTACCGGATGAAGGTAGTCAGGTATATCTTCTTGCGCTCTTAATGAGTTGAAAGGGTTTGTATAATCCATGTTTATTTCCTACTGTTCTGTTTTAGTTTTAATTACTAGACCACACGCTTTGTTGATCCAGTAATTGAATGCCGTACGTGCTGCTTTAAGATCTTCTTTGGTTCTCATAGTCTTTATAAACCTACCGCCATCTGCTAAGAAGTCTGTGATTAGTGCGGTGCGTAGCTCCACGTTCTCACTGCGTATAGCGTCTATGATTTTTTCGTGGTCGTATCCTCCATACCCAATGGTTAACCCACTGTCATTACGTTTAATCGTCATGTCCCTGCGGAACTGCCATTCATCTGTTGGTAGTAGTGGAGCCATAGCGCACGCAAAAAACCATAGCTTTTCGTAGTGTGGTTTAAGCTCTGCTTTAAGATCTTTATCCACTGAGCTAGTTACCTTGGGTGGCTTAAACTCTGTACCTACGTACACGAATTGATGATCTGCCCAAGCATCGTAGCTGCGCTCAAACAGTAAGAACTTACCGTCATCCTCATCAGTAAACCCGTAGTGCTCTATAATGTCATACCCACGCGGGGTGCTCTTTAGATATGTGTGCCACGTACCACCTACGTACTTAGTCTGCGGGAAAAACTGCCCACCTATCCACTGCTTACCTCCTTCGATACGCAAGGGTAGTGACTCAGGCAACCATTTATGTAAGAACTTATACCTACGCATCGGTATAGATCCCACAGTGCCATGCCGTAGCTTGATCGTCTCAACAGGGTTGCCGAACTTGTCTAGCCTATCGGGGTGCCGCTCCCACACAATAGCGGATAGCTCTTGCGTCTCATCTACCGTTGGGCTTTCTTCGCGTAGACCCTCGAAACCAAACACTGCATCGCCTCTACCGTAGCCTTCCATCAGCGCGTAGCAGTTATTGGTTAACTTCTCTATACGTTCGTGCTTCTTACGCCTCGAACTAACAGGTCTAATGTCATCACCAATGGTGTGGTTCTTACTGACCACTGGCTTGATGCTTTCGTAGAGGCGTTCAACTGCCTCAAATGAATTCGGTCTGAACATATCTAACTCCTAAGATCTTAGTTGTGATGATGTAACGTGCAGCACTGTGCCGCAGTCAGGTGTTGCGTTCTTGTTGTCGATGATTACCCACAGCACTGGACAGTCCCACTCACCCCAGCCGCAGTAGAGATCGCCATCGGTTATCACCACCGCACACTGAGCGTGGATGTCTTTGTTTTCTATGTACGTAGGTACACATCTTACGTCCGTACCACCACCGTAGTGGGGCTTGGTCTGATGCTCTAAGTCCTCAAGCTCATCCTGCTTGTACTCTTCGTGACGCATAACCTCTGTGTCCCAGTACAGTACGTGTAACTTCTCAGGGCTAACGGCTACCGCCATATCAACCAATTCGGATTTGATTATCTGAACTTCCTTGTCACCTACTGATGCCGACATATCATTGGCGTTGACCAACTCACCCATCTGATCTGACACACCGCTTGGCATATAGATACCCGAAGCAATGAACCTACGGTTGGGCTTGTCGTACGTGGCGTAGTCGTTGCCAGCATAAGAGTCTTGTACAAACTCCTGCATCACTGACCGCCAGTCAACTTGGGGCTGTAGTAGCTCGTCGAGATTACGTGCTCCACCATCGGCACCCATCTTACCTGCCGCCATCGCGCCTTGGCGTATCGCTTGGTCGATCTCACGGTCTAAGTCCTTAGTCTCTTCATCTGAGAGAAGATCCTTATCCCACTGGTGTTCATCCCAAACAGGGGAGCTTGGCTTGCCGCTGCCACTACCGCTTTGCCCACTGCCACCTTCACCGTCATCATCGCCATCGTCTTCGCCGTCATCTTCTTGTGCGTCGTACAGTAGCCAGAAGACCTTAGTAGTATCCATACCTCGGTACTGCTCGTCGTACAGGCAACCTTCGGGCATCTTGCAGAACCCATCGGGGTTCTCGTCCACGATCTCCAGATTGATAATGTAGTCAGCAGCCATGTTCGCGCACTGTGCATCCTTGTCCCACAGATGCTTTAACAACTTACTGTGCTTGTACATCTTGTGACCGCACTCGTGAACAATACCGAACCGTACTTCTGCGTCGGTATGCTCTTCAATCCATGTACGCCCGTACCACTCATCGCGCCCATTGGTACACGCTGTGGGTATATCGTCGGACACACTACGTTCGCCAATCATTACGATACCCGCTAGAGCACGATAGCGAGGCGCGTTCATTATCTTAACCACGTTCTTGGTCAACCGCTGCTCTGCGGTCAACTCTGTTCCTAGTCCTAACATGTTATCTCCTTAAACCTTGTCTGCTTGGTACATGTAGTTATGGTCTATCGCGTACTGCGTTATGTCTGCGTTCTGCGTGACCATATCCAAGTGTGGGTACTCTGGGTGCATAGCTGACTGCACGAACATAGCCCGTGCCTCCTCACTTATGCGCTTGCTGTATGTCATCCACGAATTAAGTAGCTGTCTATCCAAACTACCTAAGACCTTATACACAACCATACATATCGCGCTGGCGCTGGTAGGTACAATCGCACCGTGTGGGTCATTCCTAATAGACTCTAGTGACGGTAGCTGGTCGAACAACTGAACAAACGCCATCAAATCTTGTGCGGCGTGCGCCCCAATCGTACCCATCAACGCTGCATATAGCTGGTTGTCGCTCAACTTGTCACGTAGCTTTAAGTAGTCAGACGCTGCCTCACCTGACCGTGGGGTAAAGAACGATGTACGCGCCTTATCCTGCGGGTGAAAGATGAACAGGTTCTCTGTTGGGTTCGCTACTTCGTCGAATGTTTGCCACAACTTAGGCTCTTGGCTGTACCACCCCAATAGAATCGGATCGAAGTTATGCTTCAGCCCGTATGCTATGGCCTCCATCTTTGATGGCTTGCGTGTCTGTACGATAGTCACCGCGTTGCGCGTATGCGCTGGGAGCAAATCACCTAGACCTTCTAGCCCTAAGTTAGTAGTGGCAAACACGATAGAGTCTGGGTGTAACTTCTGAGTACCAACCATGCGCTCAAGCAGTACCCGTCGTACGCCTTTGATGACTGACTTGTCAGCCTTACCGATCTCATCGAAGTTTAGGATGATAGGCTTGTCAAGATGCACACCTAGCTCTTCATTAGGTACGAACCGTACATAAGGCGCACCGTTTAGGTCAGCCATGTTAGGTAGGAACAAATCACCTAGCCCTTTGTTGGTGCAGTCGAACCGCACCATTGTGTAGTCGGGGAACTTCTCCATTAGTAACTTCTCAATGGATGTCTTACCCGTACCGATGTGACCTTCCACGATAACTGATCGTAAGTGACCTACAGTACCGATAAGGTCTGCTGTTTCGTCTAGGCCAAGTGCGTACATTGAATGTGCTGCGTTCATAATATTTCCTTACTTATTTATTTATTTATTTATTAAATGTCTAATGACGGTAGTGCTGCTATTGCATCATCCAAGGACTTCTTCGCTTCTTCGCGTAGACCCTCGCTGTGCTTTAGCATCTCAACGGACTTACCCACGAAGGCATCCCGTAAGATCTTATGGGCAGCTTGCATACGTGCATCGCCACCAAAATTGAATCGCTCCAGTACCCTGATCGTGTCCTCTACGTGTGCGTACGTACTTTCTTTGAACACCTTGTAGTCAGGGTTGGACTTCTTGCTCTCACCTGAGTAGTCGAGTGAGTCACGTAACTTCTTAATGTGCTTCAATGACTCGGCAAACACCGCGTTGCTGAACTTCTCCATACGCTCGGCGTGCTGCTGCTGATAGTAGTCATTGATCTCTTTGGCTTGTGATGCCTCCAAGTTAGTGACAAAGCTGTCAGGTACGGGGTACAAGCACCAACTCATGTGGTACTTATCTTTAAGATCTTCAAACGTCGGGTAGTCGTCCGCGTTGTACAACGGGCCAAGCCTTAGCTGCTCATCAATAAGTGCCTCGTCATAGCTCTCTTCGGTTATACTGTCCTTGGCAGCATCGAACCTATGCACTATGCCGCTGATTTCTTTCACGTACTTAGGCAGATCTCTAGTAGGCACGACGTATTCCCCGCTCTTACCGAACGGATACGTTAGTCCGTAGTGAGTGGTGCGCCCTAGACCACCTAAGTAGTTAAGGTCTTTGACTGGCTGAAACTTCACAAGCAGCTCTTTCTTGAACTTACCTACGTTGCTCTTGTTGTTGGCGTGTTCTACCTGCTGGGTAGCACGTTTGTCTGTTATTGCTGCTGTCCACATCCCACATGTAAACGATACCTTTGACGCAGAACTTTGTACTGTCGCACCTGTGATCCGCTCGATCTCTGGCTCTGGCTCTGGGTACATGGCTTCTTGCAGATGTGCGTCACCCGTTATAGGTGTTGGATCTTCACCACCGTGAAACACAGTCTCTAACCACCCAAGACCTTCATCCGAACCTACTGCTGTGTTCTGCACACCTGTGGTTGTGTCTTCTTGTACGGACGTACTAACTTCTTCAAAGGTTGGGAAATCTATAGGCCCATCAGTTACCAACTCATCTTCAAAACGCGCAAGCTCTTTGAGATCGTTAATGATCTCTTGTTCGGTACGCTCCTTGTTGATGCTTTGCATCTCTACTACTTTGTCCATTGCTGGCTCCTCAGTTATAAGATCTTTGAATTCCATATCTACTTTCCTATGTGTTGGATGTCTGCATCAGGTATGACCTGATACGCACCCTTGTTGTAGGCGATAGCCACTGTGAACTTCCCAGTGGTATGCCCGGTTGGTTTCTTGTACGTATGTACAAACTTCTTAGATGCAACTTCGTGGCTTGGGTAAGTCACTCGGTGTTCTGCACTCGCAAGCAATCCTGCCGTTGGCGTATGTACCATCGGAGTAAAGGGTCTAGGCGCACGCCTGACCTTGCGGAGCATCTTGTATCTACGTGGCATCGTCTGCCTCGATTGCTTTGGTTATATCGTCGTGCATCACTTCAAGCTGATAATCCACAACGTGCGGCTTTTGTACGGACGTACCGTACTGTGCAAGCTCCACTGCTTTCAGCAACTGCCGCAGCATATGAGTGTGCCTGCTTTGTAGTGACCGCATAGCCGCATCATGGTGTATGGCTCGGTGCCTCGCACGTAGCTCCAACGTGGCTACCTGCTGAAGTAACGCTTCGGTCTCTGTCCAGACCGCTTTCCAATGACCATCAGCCATTGGCCCCGAATCACGCGTAATCAAACCCTTAACGCGAACCATCTCTTTCATCCTGTCCATACCTGACTCCTATCTTGTACGTACGTACTAACTTCTTTGAATTTCCAAAAAATTAAATTTGGAAAACGTCACCTATTGTAACATATAAGAAGTTAAATGTCAAATGGCGTAGTTTAGTGTAGTTTCGTACCAAATAGTGGGATGTTTTAATTTGTACTGATTTGTACTGTAATGTTCCTAATTTGTTCTAACAGGTGGGTCTGTAAGTGCTTGATAAATAAGGAATGTTCTAATGTTCTTAAAATAGGGGGTTTTGAGTTCTCAGATTTGGAAATGTAAAGTTTGGTGGGTACTTGCTCTTCCCCCCTCGTAGAAACTCAAACTCAAAATGTTTCCATTGAATACGACGAACTAAAGAACATTGTTAGATTTTATATATATATATATATTATATTATATTATTTATAACTAAGTAACACTGCTTGCCACTATTTGCCACAAAACTAATGTTCGTTTTTGCCTCTAAAAAAAAGAACAAATCAAGAACATTACAAGCTAAAAAAGAACATTCCTTATTTATCAATGACTTACGAGCGAACATTGCAAATCTTGTACGTACGTACTAACTTCTTAAACGGTGCGAGGCGCAACGCTAAGTAGGGAACTGGTCTTGGGGTTGTTTTGTACGGACGTACAAAGAAGTTAGACGGTGCGGTCAGGGCGCAACGCTAAGTAGGGAACTGGTCTTGGGCGACACTGGGCTGATGAGAGGCGAGGCGCAACGCTAAGTATGGAACTGGCTTCAAATTTGAAGCACAAAAAAAAGGGAAGCACCGAAGTGCCTCCCTGTAGGTTTAAGATGTTTCTTCTTCTATTCGCATTCGTTCAGTGTATTCCCAGAATTCCTCTCGGTGCCTGTTGGCGAGGTATCTATCTCTCTTGATTGATTCACCTACCATCCACACCCATCCGGTAGATGCAGCGATTAGCAGCCCCGATAGTACTATTGGAATATAGGCATCGCTCATATATGCGACGTATGATGTTGCCGTGACGACGGCCCCTAGAATGTATGCTAAGAATATTCGGATCATTTTGTTTTTCCTTTAAGATGTTAGTGGTAGGGCACACACACGGTGCGCCCTAGGTTAGTTACTCGACGTCAAACTTCAGATCATCTTCGATGTTATACCCTGATCTGCCTGTCGCCTCTTGTAAGGCAGTCAGTTTATAATAGACTTCCTCCTGCGACAGATCTTCGCGGTTCAGTAGTCTATTGATTAACCGTTGGAAGTCTTTAATGTCTTTCTCGGTATCAGTAGATTCTACTTTGGGGGTCTTATCGTCGCCCTTCTCTATGGTCAGCATTCGCGCTCTGATCTTGACGATCTTACGATTAGCAGCCGCCTTGACGGTTGATATGCCAGTGAAGACTATAGGCGACTCGCCTTCACTTTTTAGCTTACTTTCCCTTTTGTCGTACGCCATTGCAAACACAGCGCGGTCGTTATATTTAACGTCAGCACCATATCGCTCATTGGCCTTGAATAACCCCCATGCCATATTGAATTTGGCATCATCGTAAAAGGCTTTGCGGCCCTTGAATGCCGCATCATCCTTACCCATGGGGAAATCCTCCGCTTTGGCTTGGGTATAGTCTAGCGACGTATGCCCATTCTCTACTAGCAAAGGTACTATCTCACTCAAGTGAGTGTTGGCCCGCTCTTCACTAACCCCAGCGATACCTTCAAGGTAACCCTGTTCTTCTATGGCCTCACGGATAGCGTCATTGATTAACGCGTTACTACCTTGCACTTTGTTTACCGCGTCAGCGATTAGGTTAGTACGCTCGTTTGATACGTTAGAGTCTGTATCGACTTTTTTGACTGATTTAGTCATGGTTATATTCTCCTAAAGAATATTGTTATGGGGCATGATTGCCCCGTATGGTCGGCGTTATTGCCCCCCATGCCCTTAATATCCCACGGTTTCTTGATTCTGCAATAGATAGCATCCCGCAAACCTTGTACGGACGTACAAAATACCCACCCACCCCCTATAGGCCCGCCACACTGACACACCACCATATGCTGCTAGTATTACTAATATCCTCAAATAAATCTGTCTCTAACCAAAATCCTCTGCTTCTTGAGGCCGTTCCCTACACAGGAGACCCCC
>UEXM01000715.1_pt1 | contig 26332 bp, 31 predicted proteins | sample 1796661 | NCBI WGS metagenome assembly UEXM01 (sample SAMEA4772469, study PRJEB27181) | metagenome
AATCTGTCGTGCCAATGCGTGAGGCTGGAAGCGTGTTTGTGAGTCGATTAACTCTGGCGTGGTATCAAATACAGCACTAACGGCCTTCTTGATCTTTTCTAGTGGTAGTTTTCTCGGTTGTATCATTAGTTTGTTTCGATTTTATAGGGTTGTCAGTGGCTTGTCGTATCATGCCTTCAATGATCGAATAGCCGGGTTTAAAGCAAAGGTCGGTTAAGCACTGGACGCATATATCCTCGCCCTCGTTGTCCGATCCTTGAAGCGTTAAGCCACAGTGTTTGCAAGCTTGTTTAGTCATTTATTAAAACGGTACGCCCACAAAATGGGCAAGGACTGCCGTCAATCGGGCAAGACAAGCCATCATCGGACGGACACAAGTCTATCGGATGATCGCGGTAGCTTGTCGAGCAACTGGCGGTTAAGAGTAAGGTTGTAAGTAGTAGTAATAGTTTATTCATGATTGGTGCAATTCTTTTAGGAGTACATAATCGGCAAGATCAATAAGCTTGTCCTTTTCTTTTCCGCTTAGACTTTCCGCTAAATTGTAAAGCTTTTCAGCTATGGGTTTTTTAATGATTTGATACAAATCAATATGAGTTATCGGTTCGGTTTTCATAGTTTTTTTATCGGTTAGGTAATTATTTCGTATTCTTCTTTCTTTAGTAGTAATTCAATTCGTAAATCTTCATTTGGTTCTACAAATATCTTACCCTTTTTTTTATAATCGGGTTGGTTGGTTGCAATTACGGCTGTATAAGTCCTAGCTTTGTTGAGTTTGCCGTAGCCGTTTATTGAATAATTAAGTTTAGGTTTTATTTTCATATAAGTTTTTATCGGTTAGGTAATAATTAGGATTCGCGACATGCTAGGTACAAAAGTACAAGCCAGAATCCGCAAGCCAGTAATGGAGAGAGTAACAAGTACAGCAGGAAGGTACGCGGTTTTGTCGGAGGGTAGTGGCGGTCTAAATCGTTTTCGTTATTCATGTTATGCTGCCTGCCTTTCTAAACGGATACCATCAAGTAACCTGTGGATTGAATTGAATAGCTCTTTTTTAGTTCCTAAGCCAATAGTTTGACGAATACCGCCTCCCTCCGATCTCATTTCATGCAATCCATAAGCACCGTACGCCTGATAAAGGTGAAAGTTTCCTATCTGAGCTGTGAGCTTTCCGTCAATTCTTTCGTATGGTTTTAAAGGTCGTTTCAATTCTTTGTTAAGCCAGTCAATAACTGCTTCTATTTGTTTTATTGTAATTCTCATGGTTTTAATGTGTGTGTGTTTGATCTAATTAGTTAAGATTGTTTTATGTGGTCTATGATTCCGTCTAATTCAGTAATTGCATCTTTTATTTGACTACATGCTTGCAACGCTCTTTGGTTTATTTGCCAATCGTTGTTTTTGATGATTAAATCTTTGGTACGTTGTCTTACATCGAATAAATCGTTAGCTATGTCTTCCACTTGTGCAATCGCTATAAGCTTGTCGTACTTGTCTCTTGTCTTGTCTTTATTTGCGTCAAACGTGCCGACAAGCTTGTTTCTATTGTCTCGCACTTCCCATGTGGAAAGTGTTGCATGTAACCGTCTTGCTGGTTGGATATTCATGATAAGTAATAATGGTTTTAATGTGTGTGTGTTATTAGTGATTAAGAGTTGATTTAGCAAGTTTCTAGAAAATCTGCGTAACATTCAGCGTATGATTGAGCACTTAAAAGATCATCAAAAATCTTTAATGAATCATCTAAAAGCTCAATAAAATAACGAGGCTTGCCGTTAAAATAGTCAAGTTTCACATGAACAAAATTAAAAGAGTATACTATTTCTGTTTTCATAATAAGTAATAAGTTTTGATTAAATAAGTTGTAAGCCTTTTCCTTATTACTTTTTCCTAATGTTGTCAAATCAATTGTTTATAACTATTGCATAAGTCTATAATAACTAGAGAGATAAAAAAGTAAAAAAAGTTTTACAAAGTTTATAGCTGATCGAATTAAAGCGGAAAGCACTGGTGAATTGATAGATGATCGTTTGTGATCGTTTGTGATCGTTTGTGATCGTTTGTGATCGTTTGTGATGACGGCTGAAAGCGTAAAAAATAGACATCAACACATCATGATAAAACGATATGAAACGACAACCCTTGACGCAATTGCACCGCTTGATCTGTCGATTTGCGAAAGAAGCAAAACAACTGGCAACAATGACGGCAACCCTATCTCATAAGTGCTTAACAATCAACGACTTATCTGCTTTACTCGTGTAAATTAGACATAATGACTATTATGCGAACCCTGTTGGTAATCAACGACTTACGAAACAGATTTGCAAGTACTCCCTCCCCAGTAGATAAAACACCCACCACCCAAGGGGAAAACGAACGCGTACATAGCGTATATAAGCCGCTCAGATTTTTTCGTCAAAAATGGGGACTGATACCGTCGTCTTCGTCTATGTCTTCCGGGCTGAAAAGTACGCTGGAATCCGTTAGAACAGTGAGCTTGGCGAACTCCAACGCCCCCACTAATGCTTGGTCTGACAGGTCGTATTCCTGCTGGTATCGTCGTATTAAATTATCCAGATCAAACATAAAAGAATCGACTTGATGGTGCATATCCATAAGACGTTAACGTAGTGTTGTCGTTGCTGTAATCATGATGCTAAAAGTGTACGATATATTGTTACAATCTTCAAGCGTCGTTTTGTCACGGTTCATAAAGCACTCAATAACAACGACTTACAACTCTACTATTGACACCCAACCTGTATAGGCTCTATGTTGTTATACTAGCCTCCACGGCTTTAGTGAGAGTGCTGCAACAGCTGTCTGTTTTAAACGATAACATCAATAAGTCGATAGCTTTTCTTTAGGACAACTAACAACGAATGACGTTTATAATCGTCGTCGTTATTATCAGTTGTTTTAAAAGCTCCTCAAAGACTTGACACGCTTTTATCCTATAGTCGTCATCTTGTTTCAACAGTATTTAAGGATAGGTGTGATTATAAATAATCCTGTATCTGTACTAACTACAAAAACACAGTTATAGAGAAGTAGATAGGGAAAGATTTATGTTAGCTCCAGAGGAACGCTTTAGAACGTTTACGTTTATGAAAACTATCAGTAAAGTTTGTTAACTCTTGATCTAACAGTTCTTGCTTTCTATCAATCATGTTTTGGTTAACGTCAGCAGCCATCTGCTGCACCCAGTAACCAATCGCTATTGATAAAGCGTCAAGACGGTCATCGTGTACGAGGGAACCTTTATCACGTGTTATTCGTGATAGTTGATACATTAGCATATACCTAGTTTGTTGTTCTATAGGGTAACTAAGAGCACTCTTATAGTCGTCGTTAATAACACTAGGGTCTAAGATAAGACGATGAGAGTTGAGTACAGGTTCCATAACATCAACGATACGTAGTTCTTTTTGTTTGTTATGTCTTACTTCTTCTATTGTTATCGGGTACGTAGTACGAAACAACGGTTTAATCAGTTCCATAAACATACCGTCCCCAAAGTTAGACTCTATAACTACTTTGTTAACTTTGTTATCCTTGGCTATAGATACGAGACGTTTTAGTGTTACCTCGTCATAACCACCACGGATACCACCAGCATCGGGTACAAACAGTTGACCGTTAAGCATCTTGACGACAGCGTACCCAGTTTCATCTTTACCACGACCAGAAGGGTCAATGGACAGTACAGAGCCTGTATAGGGTACGTTATCCCCGACCGTCTTAGCTGGACGTTTATACCGATCCCCACTGAGACCTACATTAGGTAGTGTTCTATCCGCTTGGTCTTGATCCGACGACCACAGGACTTTTTCAGGAGCAGTATCCACGTCTACGTCCATGATAATCAGATCGTTAATCTTCAGAGGGTATCTGTCAGCGTCCGACAGCTTAGGATTCAGCATGAACTGCAACGCATACCCGGTACGACCGTAGGACATCTTACGTTCCTCTAAGTCCATATCAGTAAACCGTAGAGGTTCTGTAGTGGTACTTGTTGTTGTTTCGTCTATATTATCCGCTATAAGGGGTGCTAGATCGCCTCCGTAGTTTGATATGACTTCTGACTCATCCGGATACTCCGACGGCCATATACGGGCGTTGTAGCCTCTTTCTCGTAGTTTGTTATAGATACTATCTTCACACTGAGGAGTACCAAGGAATAACACACGGGACGAATCGAGTGGTTTAAGGATCGCTTCAAACTCTTTTACTTGTTCATCTAGTTTATCCCGCATACCCTGTGTAGCGGAGTTGTTAGGGACTTCCACGTCGTCAGCTACGATTATATCAGCACGAGACCCGGTTAACTGGGACGATATACCAAGGGACTTAACGGAAGGTGCGTGTGACGCAGGAGCTGGTCCTACATCGAAAGCTATCTTACTGAACCGTTGGTGCTCTGTTGGTTTCAGTTGTTTAAGGATGGGTATATCGTGTATGATCTTTAACGTAAACGTGGAGAAATCATCAGCACGATTCTTAGAAGCAGATACAACGAGTACGTTCTTTGTTGGGTCTAGCAGTAGTTGATGTACTACATACGCACTACAAATCCAGCTCTTACCAACACCACGAAACGCCATGATGGTTGACCGCTTAGGTCCGTGCTGCATATAGTCAGCAATATCGTACTGTAATTCTGTCGGGTCTGGTAGGTTAAGATGTTTCCATACTAAGTACAGAAAGTTTCTAAAGTCCCGCAGAGGCGGTGGTATCTCTTGGTGTTTCGTTTTGTTGTTCTTCACTGAAAGGCAAAGTTTTAAAATCGTTAGCTAAACTATCCATAGGAGTACCGTTACGGGAGTCAACTGTTATGTTGTTATCTTTCAACCACTTACCCACAGTGTTCATTAGTGCTGGGTTGTACTCCTCCATAGCTTTCATGTACCCGACTGCATCTTTACACAGTTCAGTATAGTTGTCTGCTAGTTTAGCTCCTTCTACGTGATCTTTCATAAATAGTTACTCCTCAAATTCTAACGCTTTTATCGACTCTAACGCAATCAATCTGGTTTTTAAAGTGGCAATAGATACTTCTACATCAGCAGTGCTCCCGCCTCCACTACCGCTAGTAGCTGCTAATGTCCTTGCCTGAAAGAATAAAGGACTAGGACGGGGTCTAGCTCTGCGAAAAGGTTTAGGCATCCGTCAGCACTTCCACCTTCTTAACGCTAACGCTTTACGGGTAGGTTTGCCTTTACTGTCTTTCATAGGGCCTTTGTTACCACTCATACGAGCACAGAACGAACGCTTACGAGGACCACCACCGGGTTGAGGAGCTTTCAGGTTAGACCCAGTAGCTTTGTTATACTTGTCTCTACCCTTCTTAGTGAGTCCACCTTTACGGGACTTCTCACCACGTCCTAACGATAACGAAACACTTCTCACTTTTTAAACCCACGCTTCATATTAGCGTAGGCTTTAGGTGCTATCGTTGATTTCTTTTTACTACGGCTGATGCCTAGTTTACGTCTTCTGTTTATGTTTGCGTATAGTCCTTGTTTCATCGTTTCATTAACATCTCCATCATGCGATCTAGTTTATGACTGATCTCTTTAACACTACTCTCAAGACCCGTCATGCGGTTCTCAACAGCTGTGTCTCGTTCGCGTTGTGCAGCTAGTTCTACTTCAATCTTTGTTAAACGTTTCTCATCATTTTCCAACCGATCTGTAAGCTTTTTAATCATCCACCCAATAACACCAAGAACGATGGCAAGGGCAGAGTCGAGAAAGTGTGAGACAGATTCAGTCATTTTTAGAAAACAAGTAAGTGTACTCCTGCATAATCAATTAAGCCTGCTGTGTTTGTACCTGTGATAATTCGTACAGACGATGATGTTATTGTATGTATACTAGCATCAACAGGATTGCTTGTACTAGCATTGACTACAGATACAGATGCTACGGGATCAGTTATGGAAGAAGTAAAAGCAACAGTGTAGTCGCCTGTTCCGTTCTTGGTTATACTAGCTATATTGGTAGCCCCTGAAGCTGTGGGGGAGGAGGCTGTCCCGTCAAAGAAGCACTTAGCGCGTGCACCACTACCCGCTGCTATCCAACTAGTTCCATTGTAAGATTCAACCGCATTGGTAGTACTATTAAAAATAGTTTCCCCATCTGTTGGAGTGCTTATTGCGTCCCGTTGAGTCGTTGTTAATCTAGGAAATACTACACCACCTGTTGTGGAATCTACTTCAAGAGGTGCGGACGGGGAGTTAGTGCCAATACCAACTTTTCCGTCAACATCTATTCCTATACCTGCAAGCACCTGATTAGCAGAAAGTGCTAAGAAATCAGCATCAGGATCATATATAATATAAGAGTTTAAATCAGTTGCAGAACTATTTCTTGCTTGGAAGTGTAATAATAAATTATCTCCATCAGAGGTTTCTGCCAATGTTAATTTCTGTGTAGGACTCGCAGTACCGATACCAACTTTACCGTCCGTCTGTACATTAAACTTAGAATCAGTGTTACTAATCTTTACAGCAGTTACTGCATGGTCAGCTAATTGAGCTGTGTCGACTGCATCGTCAGCTATTTTACTGTTATCGACTGCATCGTCAGCTATCTTACTATTAGTAACAGCGTCGTCAGCTATCTTACTATTAGTAACAGCGTCATTAGCTATCTTACTATTAGTAACAGCGTTGCTTTGTAACTGAGCTGATCCGATTGTACCCGTTACAGCCACACCAAAACCACGTTCAATAACTACGATGTCTTCACCACCACTAAGGGTGTTAACAATAGTAAGAGTATCCGTGTCTGGGTCTACTGTATAGTCTGTGGTAGGTTCAAGAACTGATCCGTCAACACTGACATCGTAAGCTGTATCTCCGTTTACTTCAGCATCTGTAACACTGTATGTTGTGTTAGCTCCAGCTGTTCCAGTAAATACCCACTTAGTAGGAGGAGCAGACGCACCACTGGATAGTTGGTTTACTTTATCGTCTACATATTGTTTAGTCGTGGCATCTGCTGTAAGAGTAGGAGCACCTACATTCTTGATCTTACTACCACCAGCGTCCCAGTCTGTGCCTCCAGCTTCCTTCTGTAACGACGCATCGTTCAGTTCACCTATCTCTTCGTTCAGATAACGGTTGTGTAGATACGCTCTATCCAGTTCTGATTCCGTTAATACCGATCCGTTCTCAAAGTCTACAAGGTCTGTACCGGGTTGGCTCTTACGACGTACCCGAACAATCTGTCCAGCAGTAGCACCGCTGTTAAGTACGATCTTAGTGGATGGGGAAGTGACGATAGTGTAGTCAGTTGTCAGTGTCTTCTGTACACCGTCTATCTCAACAACTACGTGTTCGTCCTCTAAATATGGAAAAGTGAAAGCAAAGTCAGTCTGTGCTGCTGTTGCTGGGTAGTCTACGTAGGTCGTTGGCATGATATTATATTATTACTTATTGAGCGAGGAGTTCAAGCACTATTGCTTAGGTAGCGACAATTCAACCATCCCTTTGACTTCTCCTAATGGTGATTCGGTTAGTAAAGTTTCTCCTGTTAAAACATCGTACCATCCTCTTCCTTCAGAGTCTTGATAACTACGGAGACGTTTGTTCTTCTTAATATTCTTCCAAGCTTTGTTTCTATATTCAGTTAATTCTGCACTGACAAGACTTGCTTTAGTATCCTTTTCTCCTGTCACTTCAAAGTTAGGAGCTTTCTTATATTTGCTATTTCTGATTAGTTTTTCTAAAGATTGGCGTAATGTCTTTCCTCCTATTTTAACACTAGACATTTCATCCATCCATTCGTCCTGTAAAGATATACCAGTCTTAGGATTGCGATAATCGCGTGTATCTACTTTTTGTACTTCAGTTCGTGTAAAACTCTGCCTCCCTCCTACGTCTTCACGTATATTAGCAATCTCTGTCATTAATGGATCACGCTTATCTTCAGCCATATAGACAGGACTCATCATTCCCCACAGACCTTCCATCGTCCATTGTCTTTCCACTTTCTCACCCAACAGATTACGAGCGTATAGACCGGGGAACTTACCAAAAGAACGTTCTAATAGTTTATCTTTAAAACCGTGTGCTTTAGTTTGGTACTCCTGATTAACTTGGTTTAAGTCTCGTATGATCGTAGGGGATAGCGAAGACAGCAAGTCAACAGCGGCACTTTCTAAATTATAATTAGCTTGTTGTTTGTCTAATAAACTAAACACAGACTTTAAACCTCTCAGGAAATACTTATCAGCAAAGTTAGTAACAAATGACGAATGAACTACATTATACCAGTCTTGGTCGTCTTGAGTTAATCCTTCTCCTGACATCTGCAAGTAATGTATTAAATCAGCGTGTACAGATAAGATAGTAGAAAAAGGTTCAAACCTGCTATAGTCTATCTTGTAACCTCCTATATATAAAGTATTCGGACGCCAACCCGCTTCTCTCAATCTAGCTTTTTGATCGTTATTTAAATGTGCTCCTGTACCTGTTAGGTTTCCTGACATTATAGCAGTAACAGCAGCTCCTCCTAAAACTGTACCAGCAACAGCGTTACTAGCTACTTCCGCTTTTTCTTCTGCATTCTTTAGTCGAAGTTCATCTCTTTGTTGTATTAATACTTCATTAGCGTCTTCTATTTCTTTTATTTTATCTTTAGATATAGGACGTGCTTTTAAAGCTTCAAGATTATCGTCAATAGTTTTTTGAGTGTCTCTTAATTGTCGCTGGGTTTTTGTAAGTCTAACATCTTTTAATCCAACTTTAGAAGCAACCTTAGCACCTACAGCGGTTTCAGGTAAGACAACACGTGCCCAGTTTAAAGTGGAAAGCACAGGCATATTATCAACTGTCCACTGTGCGATTGCAGTCGGAGTTTTTATGAACGGAACAAACAATCTAGCACCTATCTTAATAGGATTTGTATACGCATCAGCTCCTGATCTTGAATAAGTAGCAAACGCTTGTGCGGTCTTTGATATTATTTTATCCGCATATTTCTGCTGATATACCAATGAGAAACCTAATTCTGCGATCTCATCAAACTCTTCGTTCTTTGCCCAAGTTACTACATCACCCTCCCGCTTCAATGCTTCTTGCATTCTTTCTTTTGTAAACTTCTCAAGAGCTTCTCCTTCTAAACCTTTTACTAAACCATCCTGCAAAGCTTGAGAACGTAAAGCTCTCATTGTGCCTAAGAAAACAAAAGGTTGATCAAACATTCCCATTGCCCTGAAGCTTACAGAGAACAAAGGATCAAGTGCTTTTCCTATGCGAGTTGAAGGTTCTCCCTCTACTGTTTCTTCTAAAAATTTACGCAATCTACTACGGTTGTCTTCGTTATCTGAACCGTACTTTTTTATCATCCTACGAATGTTTTCCCGGTTTTTAAAGTTAAGTTTTATTGGTCCTTCTTTTATGTTACCTAACTCATCCGTCTGACTAACTAGGTCTTCTTCATGTCTACGAAAAGCCTTAGCATTAAAAGCACCGTGTCCGTTTTGTTTCCACGTAGCTTTCAGAATGTTTAACATATCCGTCCAGTTGTTTACATACTCAGCCGTACTGACAAGCTCTTGTAAAGCTAATTTAACAGCACTTACTTCAGGTCCGTATTTACCTAACTTTTTTAATTCGTTTACTTTATTGTAAGTCTTCAGCATCTGTTTGAACGGCTGATACCCCATGTTAAAACCAGCAGATAACAAACCTACAGTCCAAGTACGTACGCTAAACAATAATGAATTTAACCTGAACTTCTCAGCAGCACGAAGAAACAATTCAAAATTACCCATCTCTTCCATACCAAAAGAATCCATCTTACCTAAAGACTGTAAGAACTTCTTAGTAAACTCATTGTAAGCTGCTACTTCTTCTTGTTTAAGTTTATCAGTTAATACTTTCTTGGAAGCTCTAGCTTGTTCTTGTAAACGTTTAATATCTTCAGGAACAGTTCTTGATTTATTAGCAGTCCTTCCTAAGTATTCTTTTATTTCAGCTAAACTTTTATCAGCCATCTCATCCAACTCTTCGATGGTGTGTTTTAACGAATACTTCTGATAAATCTCTTTCGTCATAAAGTTACCGATAATCTTCTCACGCATCGCTGTTATGCTATTACCTAGTTCGGCACGTACCGCATCAATCAACACTTGTTGTTCGTTGTAACTTAACTGTGACGTTCTTTCGGCTAAATCTCTAATAACACCATTAACTAGTTCTTTTTCAGTACCGTTTTTAACGGCTTGTCTGATCTTCTTACCAATGTTATCAACTTCTTCTTTTAATACTTTTTGTATTAGCTTATCCCGCTGCGGTAACCCGTCTAAAAATCTACGACCTTGTGTGCCCTCTTTTAAATCATTCAACACACGTAACGCTTTAGATGCAGCATCCGGGTCTAAGTTTTTAGCATCCGATATGTCCTTAATTAAAACATCTATAGATTCTTTATACTTCTCAGGATTAGCTAGTATGTCCTGTAGATTATCAAGTGTTTGATTTACCTTCTTAGCTATAGGTTTGTTTTGTTTTACAGCAGTCTTTAATGTGCTGCCTACTTGATCGGAGAACATTTCAAGAGCAGCTTTATTAGTCGTCTTATTTAGACGTAACGTTTTTAATACACCCTCACTTATTCTCTGTTTGTATTTCCCCCAAATGGTATCTACACCTTCATCGGTTACTGTATCAAACTCTTTTTCAACTGCTTCTTTTAGGTTGCCCGTTTTAGCCAACTGATCAGCACTGTCTAATTCTCTCTTCAGTCCAGCAACAAGTTCTTCGTTTGTTAACTTCCCGCTTTTTACACCGTCTGTTAAATCCAACAAAGAATCTATAGAATCTAATTGTTTTTGTACGGCTGGTTTGTAAACGATAGGCTTACGAAAGTCCATAGCCTTACCCTTGAACGCTACTAACAACTTACCAGACAAATTCCCAGCCCTAGCTCTAAGCTCTATCATCTTACGATAACGCCTTAGGTCGTCTTCCAGTTCAGTTACGCCTTTCTTTATACCGTTAAACTGATCTCCTAAACCTTTTCTTACTCCTTGTTCAATCTGCTCGTCAAACTTAGTAAGATTCTCTACCAAGTTGTTTATCTTCGGTGTCATCTGTCCGTCAAGAGCTACATTCAAACGTACCAATCTATTGACTTGTTCGGGTAACGTTTGTCCTTTTTGTATGTAGTCCTCTATCTCTAACTCAGGATCAACAGCGGGTTTGGGTTCTTCCACCTTTGGTGCTACCTCTTCAGGTTCTACTTTAGGTTTAGGAGGTTCTGCTTCTTTTAATAAATCATCAACAGATTGCGTAGGATCGACACGATTATCAGTAGGTTTTATATCCCCTAGGAAGTCCTCCTTAATTGCTGTCTCCTCGTCGATACTAGCTTTTAAATCCTTTAGTGCTTGGGTTGCGTCTGCCTTACCTTCTGCTGCTCGTTTAACTTTTCGTAAAGCCTTTAATCGTCTAAACTGTGCAGACGCTAAACGACCTACTCCGAATGTAGTTAAGTTAACACCAGCACCTATAGCTAATCCTTCAGTAGAGTTTCTAAGACGTTCTTGTATTGCTGCATCTGCCTCAAGATCACCTACGTCAGTGGACAAGTAATCAGCCACGTATCCCTTTAAAGCACCTTCTGCACTTATCTTACCTACCTTTAGAGCTACCTCACCTTTTCGTGTCTTACCTATAGCCCCTAGTAATTGCGTAGTCTTTGCAGATACTTGTGGTATTTTAGCCGGAATCGTTGCAGCTTTAGATACTGTCCCGCCCGGTGCTATAAAACTCACAACCCACGAACCTATCTCTGCTGATATATCTTCAACAGATGATTTAGGATTTCCTAACCAATCGTCTTCCCATGTGGCTTTATCTCCGAACAGTATCATTTCTTGAGAAGCATTATATAAATCTTCAGCTGCTCTCACCCCTGCTCTTACGGTAGGTCGTACTATCGGTTTAGCCCATTTCGTGTAACGGTTCCAAAAAGAATTATCATCCTCATCCTCAATTTCTAAAGGCGTGGGAGGAGGTGGTAGGGATGGTTCTTGAAAAGTAGGCTTTAAATAACTCGGTAAATCTTTCTGTAAAACTTCCTTATCTTCTTCTTCAGTTATAACTTCACCACCAAAAGTAGGTCGCAAGTACGCTGGTAGTTCTTCTTTCGGCATATCACTCAGGTAATGTTATATTGTATCCAAAATTTTTATTGTAAACAGCTGTTTGTGTTCTAATAAAAGCCTCTAAATGTTGTGCAGTGCTTATTCCAAACAGTTCGTTATATTTCTTGTAAAGAGGATAAGCTTCTATATCTAATGTTTCAGGTGATTGATTGTATGCTCTTAATTCGCTATCAACTTGAGCTACTTCGTCAAACATTATTTTTGGGCTAGCGTACATAGGAGTAAATCTAAAATCTACATCACTAGCATCTTCCGGTTTTATTTCAGAAGGATTACGGTAACCATAAAGCTGACGCATAATAGACAAACCATTTATCAATTCAGTATTACCTTCATAATCCCCATCTTTTCTCACTTGGTCTTCTAGGTAATCCGCTTGCATAAAAGCTACTTCCCTGTCTTTAGACTTAATAGGAATGTCGGCAGTAAATAATCTTTTTTGAAGTTCCAAACGCTTGCTTTTTGCTTCCGCTACTGCTGCTATGCCTGTTTCACCTGTTGGTCCGATTTCTAGTACGCCAAAAATGCTGGGAGCGTATGTTCGAAATAAACCGTCAGACCAACTATTAAGTACATCATCAATATTTTCTTTTGCTTGTATAAGATCGGGAACCGTAGGTGGGGTGGGTAACTCTTCTGCTGCTAACTCCTTCAACCTGCCCGTTTCAAATTCAAGCTCTAAAGTTTTAAAATCTTTCCAACGCTCCGTAAGCTCTTGTTGTATTTGTTTTACACCGTCTATTATTTTAGAATCCCTATCAGGATCGTTCACTAAATCTCTTTGTAAATCTCTTAACTTCTGCCCGTACTCTTCTAAAAATTCAGTTCTATCTTCACTCTTTAATGAAGACCTTTTAGCAGATGTTCCTGTTCCTGTAAGTATATCTTCAAAGTCTTCTGATTCTGCTAAATCGACATCTATAACAGCGTCTAGTGCTTTGTTCAATTCCCCGTCAAACCTATCCTTAGTTTCCGTTCCCTCAAACCATATGTTCTGTTTAGCTTGAAGACTTAATCTGTTAGCTTCTGCTTTTACCCTTGGATCAGTTATAGGAGCACCAGTACCCATGCCCGTAGCAAACATTTCATTAACATTAGCACCTGCGTCGTCTTCTAATCTACCTGTTATATCAGCTATCACTTTTTCAGCTACAGCTTTCGGCAGTACCATTTGACTTTTTTGTATAAGAGCAGTTTCGAAATTTAATATTGGAATAGTAGCAACATTCCACGCATCTCGTTTAGCGTCGTTATATCTATAGTTTAATCCTAATGATCTTAAACGAGCCAAATCTTGACTTCTTATTAACCCCTCTGCTTCCTCTCCTGCCTCTTCTTCCGAAAGACCTGCGTCCATCAAGAACTGCATGATCGCTCCTCGTTGTAAAGAATCTAGCTCCGCGTCCCCGGTTAAACCTCCTGCAACTGCTTGAGCAGCTGGTGTATATAGATTAACTATGTCCCTAGCTTTTAAACCCTCGTCTTGTTCTACAGCTCTTCGTGCTGTCTCAATACGACCACGCAACTCAACAGCTTTAGAACGAATATATGCTCCCTCTCTGTTAATGTTTCCAAGCTTACCGCCTTTACCTGTCAGATCAATATCTAGTAAAGAATCTAGCACTCGTTCTGCTTTATCGGGTTGCGGGTCGTCTCCTACTAAAAGATTATTAACATTAGGAACCATGAAACCGTTGAAGAATAACTCAACAACCTGTGACCTCGGTATCTTACCTTGTAAAGTCATGTTGTCCATTGTTATCTTCAGGTCGGATTGTAGTGTAGCTATGTCTTCAGGAGTAGTCGCTGCTGTTAAACGTTCGCCAAACTCCTGATTGAAGTCTTCAATATACATATTATTGTTAAACTTCTGTATAGCTTTATCACGATTCTGTGTAGCTTGTATCTTAAATCTGTCTTTTATCTCAGAAGAGAACTCAGCAAAACCTTGTAATGCTAATTCAGAACCGCCAGCTTGACGTAATCTTTCTAAAGAGCTTGTTTCTTCTTCCTGTATGATTTGATCTATTACGTCGTAGTTACCGTTCTCAGGATTCATTTCGACTTCTTTTAATCGTCCTTGCAATCCTCCAAAGAAGTTAGCTTTTGCTTCCCGTTGTCCTATGTGTTTTCTAAAGCCTTTCTGGTAACCAAATAACTGAGAACGGGGCATCAATCCTTTCTCGACCAACTTCTCACCTGCCGTATCTAAACCTTCAATAGCATCGTCTAAGTCTGCTGAAGCTGCTGCTACCTGTCCTTCCTTGATTCCTTGCTTATATTCAAACGACTCTAGTGCTGCATACTGCTGTCCTATTTTACCTACAACGTTCAGCGATTTAGCTAGATTAATTAAAGGAGATTCAGGTGCTTGCTGTGTAGCTACTTTAATACTACGCCAACCTGCTGGACTAACAGTAGCTTGAAGAGAAGGTTTTTTAAATATTTCTGCCATATTATGCCTCTAAACTAGCTCGGTATGAACGACCTGCGGTATACGATTGTAGACCACCACTTAAAGATTGTAACCCAGCTAATGTTAAACTAGGACGTGATATAGGTTTAGCTATTCCGATTTGACGTTGAGTAGTAGCGAACCCTGCTTGTTCAAGACCCATAGCAGTAGCCACTTCTCCCATATCTTGTTGTTGTGCTATTCTAAATTGAACACCACCAGCTTGTCTTGTTATATCGTCCCGTAAAGCTTCAAGCGATAATCCTGTTATGCCACGATTAGCTGCGATTGCTGTTGCTGTTCCTAAAGCTCCTTCAGTTCTTCTAGCTATATCAGCTAATTCTTCACCAGCTGCTTTTTGTTTCTGAGCCTCTTGTATACGGATTGCTGTTTGTTCTTGTAGGAAACGTTGACGTTCAGCTGCTGCTGCTTGTGCTTGGTATTTAGCTTGTGCTTTAGCTTGTTGTCGTTGTCCTGCGTAAGAAACGAGCGGAGAAGCAACACTAGCAACAGAACCCGCCCCCAATAAACCTAAACCTATAACAGACGCTCCGGCTTTCGTAGCTGCTGCTACAGAACCGTACCCCGCTATTGCTGCTCCTATTGTCGGAAAACACATATCTTTACTTCCTCTCTAATATAAATGACATATACCCGTCGTACTGGCAATCGCTAAACTCAGCACCCAACCACTGCAACCACCTGTAGCTCAACGTGTTAGTCTTCATTACTACGTTAGTTAGAAAGTCAAAACCTATCATCATCTCGTCCACCCATTGCTTTGAATGTTTAAGAAAATACTTCTTAGCGGTGGCCAATCGTCGTGTTCCTAATAACCACACAACACCAACGTTCTCGTGAGGACTGACACCAAAGCTGCAATACAAACCGTCGTTTCCTCGTAGTGAATAACACTTACTGCTTGTTTCAAACGACAGGTTAACTGCGTCCTTTGGGTGGTGCATTAGACCGATACATTCCATCATGTCCTCTTCCCTCATGTCGTCGTACAATTCGAACGCATCCATATCCGGCATAGCTTCCTCTACCCTAAGACCCATATCGTTTACTCCTTGGTATAACCATCGATTCAAACTCAGCAGCTAACAACTTACACGGCAACGCACTATCACTCTTTACTTCGATAGTCACCTTGTCGGGTTGTCCTTGTACTGCAAATCTGAAGTGACCGTCTTGTGGTTCGAACTCGTTTAATAAAAGATTAGCTCCTGTGATGTCAGGATTAAACACATACTTATAGGTGTCCCGGTACTCAGGTGTTACTTCCACAACAAAGTGTCCAGTGTCTGCGTAGTTGATACTACCGTTACGGATCGTTTGGAATGTGTAATCAGAAGCACTACGTCCTCCTCGTTCCGTTGGTTGTTTTATCGCTTGGTTAGAGAACCTGTACGTCATGTTGTAAGGTTTACCAGCAAAGAACGGTACGGATGTTATATCACCTGTTACCTCTCCTGCTGTAGATGTGGTCTTAGTAAAGTCGTACTTATGTCCTACCTTGCTATATACTTCTACATCAGCAGGATCGTACAGAAAACCGCTAATAGTAGACTTCTTAGTGGAAGCACTGTAGCTGACTGTTAAATCACCATCTGCACTATCTAACCTACTATCTAACAACAACGAATAACCTAAGTCACCGTCCGTCAGTCCGTCTTCCAATGTCAAGAACTCTAGGTGCAACCCTTCGTCGTCCTTGGTTATCATGTACAACTTACTGTCTATGAAATCAAAACCAACAACGTCACGATCAAAAGTGAACTTCATCCAAGCACTTTGTACCTTCTCCTTATTGCTCCAGAAGTATTTATATACGTACAACGTCTTCAGGTCGCTGTCTACACCGATACATATAGTATTCTCTTGCTGGCTACCTGCTATCTTACGTACATCTTTTGGTATGTACTTGGGTACTTGTTGTGTAACTTCCTCTGCATCAAACAGTTCTGTATTGTTATCAACAAAGTATTCATACAGTCCCTCGAAGTCGTTACGTTTAAATGTAAAGTATATATAGTTACCGAGAGCTACGGGTTCTACACTGTCTGATATATCGTACTCAGTAACAGGAGAGATAGCTACCGTCTTAGGACTTAGTATATCAGCACCACGCAACACGAACTGGGACTGCTTACTGAACAGCATCAGCTTCTCTTGGAACGGTATAGCGTGTTGTAGGATAGCTACCTTGGTGTGACTGAGTCCGACGTCTATCGGTGCACTGTCTAACAGTTGCTGTGTGGTAGTCCTAAAGAAGTTAAAGTAGTTGTCTGCTTCACTGAAGATAACAGATGTATCAGTAACAAACCCTAAACGGTTCTTGAAGAAGAAGACGTCGTTGATTGTCTTTTTGACCTCTCTACCGTATTCAACCCCCTCAGCCCAAGCGTCCACTTGCACAGGATAACCACTCGTCACTGCCCTCCAATGAGTCGTAGCACTAGATGGTGTAAGAGCTGATGTAGAATAGTGGTCGCTAATGCAAGAATAAACAGTTCCTCCTAACGAAACGAAACTACCCTCAGTGGAAACAAACGTTGGCATAGGGTTAGTAAAGTCATTACCCGCCTTCCTTGTTCTCCATCCTATTTCTTGAGTAGGTTGTGCAAACTCGTCTTCTTGTGGTGCTTGTAATTTAAAAGATATTATCTCTGTACCATTAAACACAGGCTTCAGTGTTATAGGCATAGTCGTTTCATCTAACTCGACAGTCGCTCCTGTTAATAGAGGTGTACTTGAATTGTCATAGTTCCATCCAACTGTTTCAACCCAAGCACCTTCTCCAAAATCTTCACCATCTTTAGTGTCAAACTCTACAAAGTAATCGTCTTGATTTATATCAGGATCACCAGCGACCTTTACTCTGAATCCACCATAACAACGAGCTGGTAAATCTGTTATACTATTTACTTCTTTATAGATAACATCAAGCCCTTGATTCTGTAATCCATCCGTAGTTCTTACTCGTATATCTTCTGTGAAGTCGTAGAATGTATTAGTAGCCCAAGCTGTTGCACCTGCTGTTAAACTAGTAATTGTCCAAAAAGATTCCCATTCAGACCCAGTACCGGGTTCAGTTATAGCACTAGATTCGTGAGGGTTAATCAACGAGTAGTGAGAACCACCGTTAGATACTATTACAGTCTTTTGTACTTTTATAAGACTTCCATCACGGATTACCAATAAAGGACTTAACGTTGCTGTAGCTATAGGTGTGTTAAATGTAGGGTCAGCAGGTAAGGATGTAGCGTCGTTTTGAGCAGTTACCCACCCATTGACGTATTTGTTTAGTGCTCCTTTAAATGGTCCACCACCACCTCCTTTATTAATATACCTGCCATATACTTTTTGAACTAATTCTAGTTGTAACGGGTACGTAGCTGTATCGCTATCGTAATTAGAACCTTTATTCGTAAAGATAAATTGCTGTATGATTCCGTTGGATACTTCACAGAAACCTTTGGCAGATCGATTCTCGTAAGTAGTTGTAGGGTCAGAAGGATTAGGAGAGTTTTGGAAAACAGTAAACTCAAGCTTCTTAGGATCACTTGCTTTAACGTAACGTTTCTCCCATCGATCCACTTGATTAAACCCTAAGTTATTCTTAGTCCTGACACGAACCATTACATATAACTTATTGTCTACGTCCAACCATCCAGTACCTCCAGTGGCTACATCAAAGTCATCTATACCTGTCCTTGTTGTTGCGTATTGATCCTCTATGCAAGTAGCTAAGTCTTCTGCGATATGTTCTGTATCAGCGTAAACACCTGACCTAGCTCCTCCTGAAGGCCCACTATAATACGTAGTAGGTACAACTGTTCCAGGGTGATTCTGCCAGTACGAGTTTGTGTATTTATGAAAACTCGCTAAAGAACTAGACGGACTAACAAGTACACCATCAATGTAAACACTATAAGCTTTCTCATAGTCCCCTAATTTAACAGCTATCAACGCTTGTTTATCAGGAGGTGAGCTTAAAGAATCTTTTCGTGATCGTACCGTTCTCCTCTTATTAATAAGAAACGTATAGTCAGCTACAGTCAAAGCTCTCAGATCGTTCAGCGGATCAGTAACAGAAGTACCAAGACTAAGGTATTGACTAGCAGCTGATGATATAGATACGGGAACGTTCCTAGCAACTGTAGCACCTGTACTAGATAGAGATAACATCGTAGCACTGACATTACCTATAGATACAGATAGTATGTACTGGTTGGTGTCGTCTCGTTTAACAAAGTGTGTGAATAGATTACTACTTGTACTAGTGCTGTCTAAATTCTTTACGTAGTTGGTATTAGGACGTTTCTTTAGTCCCTCAACAACAGTAGCCCAAGCATTGATCTGTTCGTCGCACTGACCGGGATAACGCAGGTTGTCAGGCTGCTGCGATACACCTTGGGCTAAGTTAGGTACGCTATTTACTAACAGAGGCATTACCTGTCAAGCACACGCATTACGCTGTAGTTATCAAAGATAGTACGGTCTGCATTCTCGGAGTCACTATCAATAGCCCGTGCTTTCGCTTCCACTTCGTCCCGTAGTGCAAATCCTTCGATCTCACGACTACCAAGAAAACGATTACTGAATATACGGGCAGCTTTAATAGTGATGTAGTTTCTAAATTGTTCAGGTATCTCTGTAAAGTCTAACTGAAAAGTAACAGAGGCTTTTACCTCTTTCGTCCAGACGTCTGTGTGTTTCTTCCTGTCGTATAAAATATTACCACGTTGTACAGGATCGACGTCTGTATATATCTGTGGGTCTAAGTCTATGGTTAACACGTTGCTAGGTAAAGTAATCTTACTGTTAGTCGCATCAGGAGTGAATGGGTATTCGTGCTCCGTATTAAAGTGCCAACCTTCTGATTGTATAGCTCTACTCGTTTCGTCTAACACATTCTCTGCTTGAACCACAGTTATAGGGACAGCAGTACCTCCTAACGTGTTAACGGGTGCTTCGCCTATAACGGCAATCATTGTGTTTACCGCTTCGAGTTTAGTTGTAAGAGCCATTGTAATAAAGGTTTCGGTAGAAGGGAGCGGAACGAATCACAGACCTCCCAACACCGAGAGAGTGGTTACTTCTGAAGTTCGATAGCACACTCAGGACGGAGAACTCCGTGTCCCATAGCATACTTCGCAACGAACAATGTACCTTGACGCTCAATCTGATATTCAGACTCAGTAGCAAGATCAAGCAACTTAACTGTTCCAACAGCAGCGGAATGAGAAACAAGACCAATCGTGTTGGTGAAGTTTCCGTTGTATCCTACACCACTACCACCGAACACATCGTTAGCAGCTTCTCCGTCACCTGTAGAAACAGCAGACAAATCAGTTGATGGGATGTGGTTGGATTTGTAGATAGTGATACCAGCTACTTGTGGGATTGATCCAGAAGCGATGCTTCCTAAACCTCCGACGTCTTTATTGACAGCAGAAGTAGAGATAGCGAGCGTTCCTGCACCACCAGTGATTAACTTGTAATACTCTTGAGGACGAACAACTGCGAAACGACCGTCACTAGGAACATCGTTTTCGTCGAGCTTCTGAGCTGCGGTAAAGAGAGCAGCTGTTAATTCAGCACCAGTAGGATCAGTGTTGTCTGCGTCGTCACTAGAGTCACTTACGTCACCCATTGCATTAGCAGAAACATCAAGGATACCACCAGTCTTACCACCTGTTACGGCAGCAGCACTACGAGCAGCAGCGATGAATACTTTAGCGAGAGCAGTATCGAAACGAACAGCAAGAGCTTTACCCAACTCGTTAGCGTAGACGCTGCGGATGTCGTAGTGGTTCTTTACGTCGTCGATGTTGCTCAAGAAAGTAGAAGCCAAAAGCATCTTATCGATAGTGATGACTTTCTCAGCTTTCTTGATGTCGCTAAGGTAGCTGTTTCCAGCGTCAGCGATGTTTTCACCGGGTGTGTGATAAGCAGCACTAGCGATTCCTGTTACAGGGAACTGAGCTGATTTACCGTTTTCGATTGTGCGAACAGTGTGAAGTGCTTTAAAGATGTTTGACTCTTCGAAGGTTTGCAGGATTTCTCCGCTAAACTTTTTAAGAAACAACGCATCTGCATCACCAGCACTATTAATCTGTCCTACACGTGAGGGGGATGTATCTCCATTAGCCATGATATATTTTCTCCTTTATGTTGTAGTTATTTATAGTTGTAGTTATTAGTTGGTTGACTTTCACTTCGTTCGTTCACACAGGATTGTCCTCCGCAGAGGGTCGAGGGACTAGTAGTCGCTAGTTGTCTAATTAAATATGTTACCGATTACTATAAGACCAACAAATGCACCAATTGTCAACACTAGGACTTTCTGACGCTGTGGTAGATCGTTGTAGATTCTAAGTAATCTTTCTATTTGATATTTCATCTTTTGCTTTCTTGTGTACGTATCTCGTATATATGATTGGTATGACATTCCACAAGACTACACCTATTAGGCACAGCTTTAGCAAGCCATAAATTTCAGTCAGCATACCGTCAAAAAACCCGTTATCCATTGACGCATCTAGTTGATTATTAACGAGTTGCTTAATATCTCCTTCACTTAACGCCTTAACTTGTTCCGTTAAATGTTTGTTTTCTTCCATGTATTTGGCCGTTTCTCCCACACCCCAACCAAGAGCAGCACCACCAGCAGCGGGTCCCGGTCCTCCTAAACTACCTACTGCTGCTCCACCCGTAGCTCCTAGAGCCGGATAAAATGATGCCTTGGAACAACCCATAAAACCCCCTGAAACCGATAACAGGAAGGAAAACCAGAGGATTGCCCAAGGCATCTTTATACACATTATGAATGAAAAGTCTATATATTACTCACAGCTAGACGTCTGTCAATCTCTTGATGATACGCTTTGTCACCACTACGATAACGTGGGTCTGACTGTGCCCGTGCTAATTCTTGCATACTCTTAAACGGCATAGTAGATGAACCACTAACCGCTCCTTGTACTAAAGTTTTTGGACGACTGCCTGTAGCGTTTTGATAACGTGCGTGTAGTCCTTGTACAGCTAACTTTGCTTGTTGTATTGACCCGGACGTAACGGCTTCGTCAAACGCATCAACCTCTTCGGATGGTAAGTGTTCGTTGGCCCATTCAGCCATTGCGTCGTATTCACCACCTGCCACTCCTTTGATCTGGGATTCTTCTGATTGTAATAAAGCTTGTTGACCAGCTGCGTAACTATCGACGAGATCACGTGGTAGTCCTACTTGTTCAAGCTTTTGATAAGTTTCATCAGACAGTTGACCGTCATTTTTAAAGAACTCCTGACTAGCTTCCACAACAGCTTCGTTATAATTACCAGCTTCTGGCTTGTCGTTCTCATTCTCGGTCTCTTCGGTTTGTTGTGGTTCTTCTTCGGCTTGTTGCTCTTCGGATGCGGGTTGTCCAAGTTTCTTCTCAAGCTCACTATAAGCGTTCGCCATGTCTTCCGCTGACTTGAACTTCTCAGGTAACCATTCAGGTCGTTCTTCCGTCGGTGCTTGTTCTTCCGTAGTCTCAGTAACTTCGTCAGTCTGAGCTGCTTCGGGTTCGATCTCACTGGGTGCTTTTTCGTTAATCTCTACTCGGTGTAGTTCTGCCATTTGTTATTCCTCGGTAGGTTGTTCTTGTTGTGTTGCCATGTACTGCTCCTGTGCAGCATTGATAGCGGGTGCTACGGCAGGGCTTCCCAACTTCATCATCATCTCTTGTTGTTGTTGCATCTGCATAGCTTGTTGAATTTCTTCTTCCGTCTTGATCAGTCCCTCAGTTTCTATACCAAGAGCAGTAGCACGACGCTTGAAGTAATCAGATACGTTAAGATATTGATTGACTGCTTGTGGTCCTACTACCTGATTAGCACCAGCAAGAAACATATCTAAACGATTAAGATCATTACCACGACCCAATGCTTCCACACCTGTAACAATAGTAGGTTTAACAATATCCTTGGGTAGCTTAGGTAGTCGTTTATCCTTGGACATACGATCCATTAAACGAGTGACGATAGGCAGTTGCATCTCCTGAGCTAAGAGAGAGTAGAGACCACCGAGGGCAGCTTCAAGCTCTTGGCTTAACATCCGTATCTCCTCGGCAGTCACTCTCTCGGCATCTCTAACAACCCCCGATGTCAGTAGAAAGGCTTGGCTCAATCGATCTGTTATACCAGCCATTGTAGTCTGTGCTGTTCGTAGATCGTTGAACTTATTAAGTTGTAAGACGGAGACGTCTCCTTCGCTGCCTTGTACAATCGCACCGTTAGGAGCTTCAGCCAGTGTTCTTGCCCGTGTCGTTCCGTTAGGATTGACCATGAACAATACCTTAGCTGCTGCTGCACTGGCTTCTACGATTGATTTAGTTAACGACTCCAACGAGCGGATGTCTCCGATATACTCTTCAACAAATCCACGTCCGTAGTCTTCTCCGTCTATTTGAGTGTAACGCAAGGGTAGCCACGGGGACTTTTCTAATGGATAACGTCCTACGCTTTCCTCGATCAGCATACCCTTTACGTCTTGATACACTTTAAATTCATCATCTTCACGCACGATAGCAGTGTACAAATCACACGTGTTTTCTTTCTCTTGTCTGTACACTTCTTCCCGTACCGACTCAGGTAACATCATAGGTGCTACTGTTTCTTTCACAGCTATGTGTGTAACGTTACCCATTGGATCACGCTTAACAACGTAACGATCCAACTTAAACGTTCTCATACCTCCTTCATCCGGCAAGTATAACAAAGCGTTACCCGTGATCAGAAGATTCTTGAGTGCTTGAAATATACCGTTCCTAAAGTTCTGTACTTCTACTTCCTGTGATACACTACGTTCCACATCAGCCAGTGCTTTCTCTAAGTCTGTACGCAGCTGCTCTGCACCCTCTTGTCCCAGTTCAGCTTTCGCTTTGTCTAACTCGTAGCGATCTATAACAAGACGAAAGAACGGAGCGTTCGGTGGTAGTAAAGCTAACAATAACTTAGACGATAGATTCAGAACACCACGTGCTCCTATGCCTTGATACGGTGTGTAGTATTTAGTAGCGTAGTTGTGTCCGTCGGGAGGCAGTACATAGGGTAGTGTTAACTCTGACGATTGACGTCCTCTGTCTAAAAACGACCACCGCTGATTCTCCAACGAATGGTATAACCCTTGTGCTGTCTCTTGTTCCATAACTTAGATAGGATCGTCAGATGACCACTCTTCGTTCGCTAGTATAGTCAACATCTCAGAACGATCATAGGCAGTCTTACCTGCTAGAAAGCTAGGAGTGTCGCCTTCAAACTTAACGAATGTCTGTGAACCAGCTAGGTTGTATCTCAGCGTGTCAGCACTTGTCTCTAGCACTTGATTAAAATCTACGGAAGATACTTCCGATGCGTCAATTATTACATAGTTTCTCATAGTTATTATGGTACTGTTGTTGAGAAGGTTGGGCCATTGGTCAGAGTACCGTCATTACCTCCACTACCTTGATCGGTGATAGTAGTACCGCTTCCTGAGTTATTATCACCCATACGCCACCATCCGACAGGATTCAGCGAGGATATGTCGTTAGGTGTACCACTGTTGTAGATTGATGTTATATCGGTTGAGGATAATGCTGAGTTAAAAACTGCAACTTCATCAATTAAACCATCAAGATAATTACCCGTGTAGTAAGACCCTATTTTAGCAGAGGTTTCCGTGCTGTAGCTAATGGAGCTTAGACTCAAAGTGCTTGTCTGCACACTTCCATTTACATAGAGTTTTGCAGTCGATCCATCCCATGTACTAGCTAGATGATACCATTGCCCTGTGACTAGGTTACTATCACTCACTACTGAATACCAAGTTGTACCTGAGTAGTAAAAACAATACCACTTATTTTGGGTAGCAGTTAAAACGAAACCTGTATTTGCCCCACTCGAATCTTTACTTGAAGTGTAAACAGCATCGTAAGTACCTGCTGTCGAGACATGGGTGTCGGCTTTTACCCACGCTGATACAGTAAGTGCAGAAGTTGGGTTTAGTGAACTACTCGTACCAAGATCAATATAATCATCAGTACCGTCAAATTCTACGGAGTAAGTGTTCGAAAATGCAGGAGCAGTAGGACTAGCGATTATTCCACCACCAATGCTTGGAAGAACAAAGGTCATCTTAGGATGCCGTGTCCCCTGCTAAAACAAATGTATCAGCTACATATGCAACTATGCTCGCCACTCCGTACTGACCATTGATCTTAGTGTGGGACTGTCTGTTGTTGATGGTAGTTCCTGAAGCACTGAATGATACTTGCCCTGCTCCCTTCTGAACAAAACTACAATTAAACCCTGCTCCTAATCCACTTGGTACTGTTACTGTGACTGCTGATCCGTTATCTAGCACTACGACTTTTCCATTATCGCTTGCGAGTAGTGTGTATGCAGTTCCCGTTTGGTCATTAATCGATGCGTCAAATCCTAGTATCGCTTCCCCGTCAAAGTTTCCGTCTGTTAAATCTCCGGCTGATACTGTCACCGTTCCCGTTTGTCCTGCGACCGATTGAACAGGTGCGAGGGTCATCAGGTTAGTAGCGGTTACTTTCTTAGTTGTGGGTGTGCCTGATACGTCATCCACGATAGCCAATATATCGGCTCCGGCTGGTGTCGCTAGGTTATCAAGTTCTGTAAATTTTTTATTAGCCATGAGTATTATGCTGGTTCAAATTGTAATATGTCTCCGTTCTCTGCTGTTAATGGTTCAGCTAGTTCTGTTGTTAACGCTCCATCTATAGTAACACCGCTGTCTGCATCTGCATCAAAACCGTACAACTCACCAAACGCAGGTCGTAGGAATCTGTTGGGTAGCAGCTGTGTGTTACTGGGTGGACGTGCGTCCGATGTAAACGATAGTCCCATTAAAGAGAATCAACTGTACCAGTAGAGAACACGCTGTGTGTACCGCTGGTGTAAGCTGTGATGTTAGCTCTGATCTTTTCGTAGTGACCGTGGTCATCTCTGATCATTACATCTCCGTCAGTGGTTACGTCTTCAGAGTGGATCGTTCTCCATCCTCCTCCAATGTACGCCTGAATGGCTATGGTTGCTGTACCGCTGACTGTAGTAGAGATTACAAATGTATATCCCTTAGTACGCTCAGACCCGAACGAACTACCCGCCCCTGCTGATGTAGCATCTGAGAGTAGTGTCTTTTTATCTAGTGTGCGAAGGCTCATGTTATATTATTACTTTGTTTTATTGTGAAAGTTGTACGCCAGTCTGACCAGCTGCTCCACCCATTGAAACACTAGGACGACGAACAGTCAATTGTTGTGTGCCTCGACGCTTCTTAGCTTGTGGTTGTGCAGCTCGCTGAGTAACAGCACGTTCCGCAGTAGGCAGTGGGGGAGGCGGTGGTGCTGGAGGTGGTGGTGGTGCGGGTACGGATGGTGAGCTAAAGCACATGACTATTGTTTGGTTACTATGTTATCTTGAAGTTGTTCGTCGTATATCTGTTGTAAATAATTAATTACACTACGTTGTCCTACTTTAAACCATACCAATCTATCGTCGTCTGTCAAGAGGGGACATTTATCCGGGTATAGCTTGTCAAGCTTATCTATTAAATCTTTACTAAGAGCGGGTAATACTATTTCTTCAGTTGTCATCATTCTCTATATCATCCAGTTCTATTGGTAAATTACC
>UEXM01000993.1_pt1 | contig 26331 bp, 29 predicted proteins | sample 1796661 | NCBI WGS metagenome assembly UEXM01 (sample SAMEA4772469, study PRJEB27181) | metagenome
AATCTGTGGCTCTCATGTCGATATCATTTACGTCGAAAGCCTCATTAAGGCGTGCTTTCTCTTCTCGAATAATTCTTCTAAGTTGTCTCTTTGTGATTTTCACTTTATTTTCCTTATGTTAGCTTGGCCTAAAACGTGCCAAAGGTATGTCTTTTCTAGTATAGCGTGTGGCGTACTTAAACTGATCCTCAGCGTACGCTCTCTGTAGTTGCTGATAAATTTGGGCAATCACCTTATAGAAAGCATCATTTCTAAATAGGGTCTTGTCACGGTCGTTAAACATTTTATCGATCTTTTTTTCGTGATCTTTCCACTTCTTATCGATTTCCTTGCGTGCCATTGTCTCAATAGCTCTCTCATCTGTCTTTGTGAAAGCTTCTGTGAGAAGGGCTTCCCGGATGTATTCTCTAAGAATGTCCTCATTGGATTTATTTACGCCCATGCGCTTTCTCCTGATACGCCTTTTACACCAGATTTAAATCTAGGCTTTCCTTGTGTTACTCTATGTAATTTCAGCTTGCTGTCTAATTCTTGTCCCTTCATTACATGAAACCCTTGGGGTGTTACAAAAATTAAGCCATCAACATTTCCAAAAACCTGTGATGCCGTAACTGCATCCCACTCTGCTTGTATCGTAGATTTGTCTTCCCACACTTTGCTATTAAGTGTTGATAATGCTTGAGCTGCAGCAGCTGCCTCTCCAAGCTTTCCGGTGGCTTCTTCTTCACTAGACCCTAAAAGTCTAGATATTTTAAGCATTTTAGCTGGTGTTACTTCATATTCTTGATCGCCAACTGTAATGTTCATGAGATCACCTTGCATTTTTTTAGACATTAATTCAATATTGTCAATTGCAATAATTAGTTTATCAAAAAAAGGCTTTGTTAGCTCACCAGAAGTAAGCATATCATATCCTGTCTTTTCTGATCTACTTGAAGGTTGTGTTTCTAGAAATTCCTTAATATCATTAAATTCAGTACTAGCACCAGCCTCTTTACTTAAAGAAGCTACACCCTCAATGTTGATAAGATCATTCATTTCATTTGCTACTTGTAATACCATTCTCATTAGTTTAGCTAATGCCCTTACACCTTCTGTGCCTGGCCTAATTGATCCTGACTTATCGGGTGCCTTAACTTCCCATTTTCCTTTAAGCGGGCCGCTTTTTATTTCCAAATCATACGGAGTATTTCCACCTTGAACTGTTCCGCCGAATATATCAACTAATCTATTTTCACCCGGCCCTACACCCGTAGATCCTGAAAGAGGAACGCCTGAATCGTATTTATCCCAACTATTTTGAGATCCATCAAGTGTAACCTTTAGTGTTTCGGCGCCAATATCTTCTATGATAAGCTGTGTTCTTATCCACTCTCTGATCAATTTCTCGCTCACAATACAGACCTCACATACTCTCGGACCAAGCTTTCTGCAACAGACTTCTCTTTGGTTAAGATGCTGATCAATTCTTCTACACTACTAAATGATATACCTGAGTTCGCTTCTGAAGTTGCTTTTGTCTTAAAGTTAAAACTAAACCTTCTGCTAGACTTTGAGCTTCCTGCTCCTGCAAATCTGATATCTACGCCGATCGAGCCTGGTGCATAAATGGGCGCCCCAATACCGAGCGGATCTGATCCCAGGCTATAAATTTGTCCTGCAACTTTGCTTTCTGAACCTGGTCCGTAGCCAACAATTACGTAAGAAGTGTCTGCCCCGTTTGGTGCACTCTTTCCTGACATGATTTGTAACAATGTTTTTTGGTCTATATTTGCGACGCCATCGCCTGGGGTGGCAATTTGCTTGCGTGATACAGGAGTTGCTCCAGCAGGTACAGGAAATCTCTCAGGATCGTTGCGAAGAACACTATAAAGACCTGCGTCGTTCTCGCTGCCCTTATCATTTCCAAATGATGTCATTAGATTCCATGGGAGAGGTCTAAACTGAACAATATGCTTTTCCAGCTCCTTAAATCTTGCTTTAGCCTTGGCAGAATTATTCATTGATACGACTAGCGCCTCAATAACCTCAGGCATTGTGCTGTTTTCAGACGGCCCGCCTTTAAAGGTTGACCCATCCCATACTAAAGACTCAAAATTGCTTTTTCTAATCGCGCCTAAGTTGTCTTTGTGACCAAGCTTAACCTCAGCACCTACATTGACTCCATTGACTTCAAATCCGAGGTCTGAGATTGTATTGTTATTTCCAGCTGCAGGGGTGACTGTTACACCACCTGCCTCTAGTGCATTAATAAGGGTAGCTTCATACGCAAATCCTCTGTCTCCAGCTTCTTGAAGCAACACTTGATTCACAAAATTTCGAAACTTTTCGCTCATCGTCAACCCATCATAAACGGCAATACGTCTCTTAAGTATTGTCTTGAAGATGATTCGTTCTGTGATTCTGAAGGTTTCATTCTCGCAGCACGTCCCACAATTTGGTTAACCATGGCAAATGATCCTGTGAGCTTATATAGTTTGTGGCTTCCCGGTGGATGCTCAAACACAACACCTTCTAGTGTTGAAGCAACGTTCTCAATTGGTCCTAGCTTTTCAAGCTGTGTATCTAAAAGCTGTCCTAACGATTCTGCGTCGGCGCCTTGAGCGCCTTCGATAGCTGATATCGAAACTTCTAGCTCTTCTCTCATTCGTGCAATTTCTGCATCAGCGTCACCTACAAAAAACGACTGTAAGCCGCGTAAGACTTCAATTGCAAAATCACTGATTGCTCTTTCAATAGGCGCGGTTTCTTTAGAAATTGTCTTCCTACTGTTTGTCTTTGTTGCCAATGCTGACACTGTCTTGTGTACTGATTTTGGCAATTCTTTCTTTACAGATGCATAGCTAGGTGCAGAAGGATCACCAGTGATGATCTTAATGATCTTCTCCTGCTGGAAAACAGGAATAGGTATATTACCAACGGTACCAGATCGAAGTCGCTCAGAGACAAAATCTCGTACTGTGGCGTCATCAGACATACCTAAGGCATCTAGATCTGCTACTAGCTTTTCATACGGAGCATTATCATTTTCAGCGAATTTTTTAAGCTCAACTATTTGTGGGCCGTATGTTGTCCATTGCTGCTCGTCTATAGAAGACTCAGCTCCGCTGACTGCATCGACTAAAGCTTGAAACTTACCTTCTGGATTGATTTGCGCGCCAGAATCATCAAACTTCTGTATGTTGTGTAGTACAATATAGTTGGCGCCGTAATTAATAATATTTGGGTTGCCTGTGTACATGACTTCTGCATTTACATACGTGTCTGTGTTTTCACCAAATATTTGAACTAGCTGATCTTGACTTAAAGAATTGACACCGGATTCAATTGCCCTAAGGCCTTGTGTAAATGCTTCTCTTACAGAGGGAACTGGGTGATTGGCCCACTTATCTGCGTATTCTGTTGGGGTCATGCCGCCCTTCTTAATATCTGAAGGGTTTCGAGCAGTACGAATCTCTCCGGTCTTCGAATCCCACCCAAAGAATAGATTCTGTCCGTCAACTTTTTCGACGACTTCCATATCAGCAGAAGCAACGTCTCTCAAGACTGACTTTATCTCACCAAATGTGAAGTCTAGGTTTTCGTGAATATGACTAAGATGACCAGCAACGCCGCCCATGGGAGACCTCCTTATAAATTACTCTTGCTCAGGATCCAGAAGAATCTCAAGCTCGAGACCTTCATCCTCAGGTAATTCTACTGCGGGTGGGTTAAGAAGTTCATTTTCCTTGCGTGCAGATCGTGTCTTTTTTCTTAGCATGTGAAGCATGCCGTTAAGATATGCTCTGGTGTCAGTACCACAAGAAGCGCCGTCTCTCATTGAGCGTGTATCATCCATGCGGGCATCTAGATCAGACATGCATTCTTCACTTCCAAAAGGAACAACAGATCCGTCAAAACATCTATGGTCTTCAGGGCCCGCTTCCATAGAAATCATCTCACTAATAACTTTTCTCAATGCTGATTCTGTCAACTTCATGACCGATTCCTCTCTAGTATTTTGTAGATCCACGCCTTCTTTTGAGACTCGCCTACGATAATGGGTGCAGACTCTTCAGAGTCATCATCAGATTCGTCGCCTTGATTTGCCTTGGCCTGATTTTTAATACGAGCATCGGCGTCTTCGTCGTCGTTCTTTTTTTGTTTGGCATTAATCTTAATGCCGACCTTTGCAGGCGCAGGCGCTGATTGACCACCTACACCGGATGTTAGAATTTGTGTCAAGCCACTGAGCAGAACAAACAATGCTTGTCTATCACCTGGAGGTAGTCCGTCAAAATAGTCACCCAATTGCTTCTTGACCTCTTCATCTTTTGTTGACTTACCAGATCTTAGCATATTAAGCATGTTAATAATTTGCCCAACGTCTGCTTCTGCCATGTCATCTGATGTTGGCATTACAGCGCTTGGTGTGTCGCCGTCACCGCCTTCAGGCTCTTCTTTACCTAGTGCTGCCTTGTTTGAAACATCTTCATCGTCTGATTTTTCGTCATCTTCAGCTTCGTCTAAGTCACCTGCAGATTTTTTGCCGGAGCGTAAAGCTTCAGCATCATCAGCAGCCTTCTTTTGAAGTGCTCTTTCGTCTTCGTTTTCTAACAAAGACTTTATCTTGCTGCTGTTATATGCCTGCCTTGTTGCTTTTTCAATTAAGGCCTCTAGATCATTTAGATTCATTAGAATCCTCCAAATTCTTTTCACATGTGAGTGTAATAAAGTATGTTCTACCGTCTGTATCTACACTTAGCGCAAGATCTCCGTTAGGGCCTGCTTCAAACGCGTTGATTGTATTGCCCTTATCTTTAAGCTCAACTTTTGCACTGCATATTTCATCTAGCGTGTAGGAAAGAATTACGGCTGCATCAGATGCATCCACACTCATCTGGCAAAGCCAAGCTCTTTTTGACATATCCATGCGTGTAAGAGGTGCTACAATCTCTAGATCACCGATCTCAATAGATAGCTCTAGGATGCTGCTAGTATTTTCGCCTGTTGTGTACTCGTCTGGTAACGCCGCCCTTAAAACATCAGACACTATTAAATTGTCTGGGTTGCCTGCAATTCGAGACCATTCAGCCTGCATTCCCGGAACATCATCATTATTTTGTTCGTCACTCATCTATTCATCTTCCTCAACATAATATGCAACATCTCTTCGAATGTCATCCATTTCGGCTGTATATTCTAAGTCCAGCTCTGTGATACCGTTAACTTTATGAGTGTATACCTCAATATGAATTTTAGGAAATTCACAAATAACCTTGGCGTGATGCTCTGTCTTTGATTCATAGTCCATTAGTTCACTTAAAAAGCTTCTGTACTCGTGATGTGACTTAAAGTCAAACGTCTTTCCTAAGCGTTCTGGGTTTGTCATGCGCTCCCAGTCAAACTGCTTGGGTTTAATTGGCGTATTTACAGTCAATCTAACGGATGCTTCGTGAAGAGGTCTCTTAGTCTCTTCTTCAAAATAGCTACCCATAATTTCCTGTAAAGTTCTCATTAAACACCTTGCTCTTGGAAGTCCGCAGTTTGATTTAAGGCTTGGTCTAGCACAGCTGTCTTTTTAGCGTCTGCCATTCCTTTCCATCCTGCCATGCTTTTTTGTACTAGATCATCGGCCATCTCACCCAATTGTTGTAGCTTGAGAAACCCCTGATCTATGTTTTGAGCTATTTCATCTCTATCTGATGCTGGGACTTCACCTGATGCTACAAGCTTATCTAGCTTCGCAACTAAACCGCTTCTATCTCTTTTTGCTGTACCTTGAACTTGGTTTAACACACTTTGCTCAAGTTTTGAAGGTATCTTATAAGCTTTCATCTGATCCTTGATTCTAGACTTAGCTTCTCTGGCAACCTTCTGATACGCCGGCATCATAAAACCTGCAACAAAAAAGAATCTAAACGAATCAAGCTCATTAACAGCCTGGGGTGCTTGTTGCAATTCTACAACATCCTCTGGATCCAGCAGATCTGAAGCTGCCATCAGGTCAATGTACTCACCTGTAGCATAGTCTCTGAGCGACTTCATATCCTCAGGCTTAATCTTGAGCGCAAAATATTGCGTCTTCTTTAAAATCTTGTCAATATACTGTCTAACACCTGGTGCGCCTGAAAATCCCATATCATCTGCAAGGTTTTCTAGTGTTTCACCTTCCTGGTTGGAGCTGGAATTCTGTGCCGGCTCATCGAGCTCAGGCTCTTGTACAGAATAGCCGGATTCTCCGCGGAACTCATCAAAGTCCTGTTTGTCTTGGTCACTTAAAACTTCTAGAAGAATATCCCTTACCATGCGGCGGAATGATTCTTCTTTGACTTCAACAGCGTCCTTATCTTTTGGATTGGGTGATTCAACCTCACCCTTTTCAGCCTCTGACTCCTGATCGCCTAGCTGGCCTTTTACGTCAGGTGCATTAACCTTGTCTGTTGCAGTATCCAAAAGCTTGTGAAGCTCCTTATAAAAGAACCCCACTTGCTCACCTGGAACTAGCTGAGCTATGGCTGCTGCACTTTTACTAAGCTGTGCGATATTGTCTGGCTTAAAATCTTCGTCTTCGATGGGTGGTCGCTCAACTGCTAGTTGCGATGTGCTCATCATCTCAGTTGGCTTAAGTGGTACTTCATCAGGAACGGTTGGGTCGAAGTCTTCGTCAGCTCCGTCACCTACAGGACCGGGTCGGTCATATATTCCAAATCCACCGCCCTGGCCTTGAGCGTCTTCGAACAGGGCCAATCTAACTGCCTGGCGTAATATGTGCTTCTTAATTTTCATCCCACACTCCCGTGTCTTTATGATAAATATGTCTTTGCAGACCTCAATGAATTATCTACTTGCTTGTCCTAGCGACCAGCCAGCAATTGCAGTTACTGCAATGCCTGCAATTAGTCCTGTTACGAGCCAAAATTCGTTGCTCTCATGCCACTTTTGCTCAAGTGAATATCCTTCCAAAAACTTAATTTGATCGTTTTTAATTAGGAGAATATCAGTGTGCATTTTTTGCTGACTTTGCAGCCTAGCAGTCAATAAATCAATATCAAGTTGCAATTCAGATCGAACTAATCCGAGCTGACGATCCGTTTGAAGTTTGCATGTAGCTTTCGTAAACTTTAAGTCTACTTGAAGTTGAGCTGCAGCCGGTGTATTAAACAGTGTCCCGCTATAGGGTGCCAACTGACCCTTTCTTAGGGTTGTGATTTTAGGTTCATCATCACTTGCGTATGCGACTGTAGGGACTACACACAAAGTGTATGCAATAAGAGTGACTATTGATATAAGCTTCTTGATTTTCATACCCTAAACCTACACAAAAAAGCTGAAGTGTTTATTAATGATCTTCGATTTTAAAGCCCGTTAGCTTTGACAATTCTTTTGTAATTGTGTCAGGGTCGCCATCGTTCTCTTTAATGATTTTATTGACTTGCTTTCTTTTTTTACTGGTAAGCTCTTTATTAGCATCCTTGAACGCTTTTTCAACAACAGCTACAGTTTCTTTTTGACGTTTCGTTGCTTCTTCTCGAATTCTTATCTCTAATTCGTGTGCACTCTTGATTGCGTCAACTTCTTTTTTGTGTGACTCATTTGATTTGTCCAAGACTTCTTTGGGGTTGGGAGTTTTTCTTGTGAGTACAAAAAGAAATATGGCTGCAGCAAAACCAGCAATAACTTGCCAATATTTTTTACATGTAGCTGCCGCTGTCTTTAACCAGACCTTTGTAGTTTGCCACCACATCATTAGCTTCTTGGTCCGTGCTTCCACTGAGTTGCCATATCAACTAGTGCTTGTGTTCCAATGTATGCAAGTGTCACCGCGACCCAGTTGTCACTTGTAACTGTTCCATATGCGCAAAGTCCAGTAGCAGTTAGCCACGCCAAAAATTTTCTTGATATGAAGCGCTCTGTGTACTTATCTGCAAATGCTTTTGCTTTCTCTGTCATTGTTTTCTCCTTTTTAGCTTGTGGAGTGCTCATTAGTTCAAGTAACCCCCTCCGTCATCATCATCGCTTCTAAATTTCTTAAGATATTCATCCAAAGGGTCTTTAGGGTTGCTAGATGTCTCCGGGATACTTGAATCTACGATCTCCTTAGCTAAATAGGCTTGATTTGAAGCAAGTACTTGAATTGCAACTTCACATTCACTAAGTTTTTTAAGCAGGGCTTCGTTTTCGAGCTTAAGCTTTTCAATTTCAATCTCTAGATTGAGAAGACGACTTTTTGTAAGAAAATTAAACAAATTACCTCTTTGTTAGTGGACTTTGTCCTTCTATTACGTTAAAGATAGACTCTGCGTCTGAATTTGTTACTTGTTTTATCGCTTTTTCGCGCTTAGAGGTCTGGATTTCATCCAAAAGCTTGTGCAAGTGTGTATTACCTTCACATATGGCTGAAGCGAGTGCGTTAAACACCTCTTGCATGGATAAGCCGCGTTCAAAAAGTTCAATTCTAAGTCCGGCATGGGTGGACTTCGTTAAATTAATATGAACAGATTTTTTTGTCTCAAAATCAATCAGTTTTGACATCTTGTCACGCTTGATTCATGGCGCCGGCGGCAACCGGTACGATCTCGTCGCTAGATTGAGAGGCATCTTCGCCAACACCTGTGGTGAAGCTTAATTGATGCTCAGCTTCCAATGTGCTTTCAAAGTCTGCGGCTACTACTTCGCCGTATTTTGCCTCCAAATAGGAATATGCCTTATCAAAGATTGACTTTTCTACATCTAGAAGTGCCTGGTAGTTGTCAATTACTCTTGCAATATTATTAGCAAAATGGGAAACATCAAAGACAGGTTCGTCAGCTTCAAAAAGCAGTGTTGAGACTTTTCTTTTATGAATATTTCTTAGGTGTGACTCACCCTTGATACTTTCCGCTTTCTCAGCAGATGCAACAGCTTCGGCTTCAAAGTCTGCCAAGAGGTTATTAACCTCTCCGTCAATAGTGTCATCAGCTGGGCCCAGAGGTTCATCCTTTTCTTCTTCAGCGGCGTCTTCTTCTTCGTCGCCTGAATCTTCCTCTTCAGGTTCTTCGTCGCCACCTTCCTCTTCTTCGTCACCGCCAGAATCGTCTGATGATTCTTCTTCGCCTTCTTCGTCTGATGATTCTTCTTCGTCTCCAAAGATATCATCACCGCCCTCTTCTTCGTCTTCCTCTTTGATCAGCTTTAGATTTACATCATCATCAAATAAAAGTTCTGCTAGAGATTTTTTCTTTTTCATTTGGCAGCCCCATAAATCTTTGCAACCTTCTCTGTCTTTTTGATTCTTTCTTCAATTTTTTCCCAATTGAATTCTTTCATCATAGCAACAAGATATGTTTTTCTATCGTCTAAATAGTCTTTAAAGTAAGCACCCTCAGAAACATCTAGGCATATCACAGGAAGACAGCCTACAGGAACGTTTTCAGACTCACCGTCAATCACAACATTCATGTATCGCCCTAGAAAAACATTGTATGCTGTAATGGCATACCCATCTCTAGATGACATGCCGGCGGCAATAAAATCTTTTTGCCAATCATCAAAAGTGCCGAAGTCTCTTTCAAGGCGCATAAAAACTAAAGAATCCATAGAGAGTTCACTTTGTAGATCACTTATGTTCTCAAAATGAAATGCCCTTAGAAACGAAGCGTTAAGACAGTACATTTCGTCACATTTAAGCTGTCTATACTCAGATGCATTATTGTTTGCTTCTTCTCTAGATGCTGTGTCTAGACGAGCGCTAGTTGAATTAAGCGCGTCAACATATCCTTCGAAATCATTTTGTCGTGCAGTCTTAACCTTAGCAGACAAAAACTCAGTTGATAATTTGAATTTTTTTGCCTGTGTTACATAAGCCTCTTTTAGCTTTTTAACACCTAGGGTTTCAGCAACCGCTGCTCTAATTTGTTTTTCTAAATCCATTTATCTTACCTCGTAATCTTTCTCAAATTCTTTCTGATCTATTACAATTAGATCATCTGGTCCTACTAGCGGTTCTTCGTCAGTAGACGTTGCAACTTTAACGACCTCTTCATCGGGCAGTGCATCAAGTGCCGGTGAAGGCAGAAGTCCGTCATCTTCGCCCAAGAGAGCATCAGACTCAGCCGGCTCGAATCTAGGGGTGTCTGGATTGCGAAGTGTTACTTTGTATTCTCCGTCAGGTCCTTGCTCAACAGAATCTATGGTATACTCAAACTGAGAGTCTTTGTGCCTTACCTTTAGACCTGCACCTACTACTACTTTTCCTGACTTGTCTAAAAGATCAGTTTCGGTTAGCGCTTCTAGAAGGCGCATTGTATACTCCTTGCGAAGCATATTAAGAATTTGTCTACTCATTATAAACCTGCCAAACGTGTCCATCGATCAGATGCGGATTCTTCTGTATGCGTTGATGTTAAACTAGACTTAGTGCCTAGAACCTCAACTAACATACCGCGTCGGTCGAGTGAGTGTAATTGTATGTTGCAATAACTATGAACAAAACTATGTAACATGTCTTGCTGTGTCATAGTCTTAAGCTCACGATTCGAATACCCAGCTTCGTTTAGCATGAACTTCTTAATCTTAGAAATTAGTGCACGCTTTGCTTGTGAAGGATCTCGAGATTCTGATTTAATTATAGTGGATATAAAGTCACCAAGGCTTTGCTTAAGAGTGTTAATCTGCTTGTCTGAAACGTTTGGTTTTTGCAGTACTTTTTGGGCACCTCTCCAGTCATCAACAGCTTTTTCAACTTCTCCCTTAAGCTTTTCAGCAGCAGAATCTAATATTGGTGCTAGTGAACCTTTAAGTTTTTCCCTCTGCTTCTTTGAAACATTTTTTGAAAGTGTTTTGCCTGACTCAGCCCATTTGGCAACAATTTCTTGTGCACCGGCTGAGGGTGACAATCCTTTTGACTCGGCTTCTTTTTCTGCTGCGGCTGATGCGGCTTCAGCTTCCTGATCTGTTTCGGCAGTTTCATCATCAGACTGAGGTTTGCCTTCGCCATCATCTTTTTCCGTGGAGTCATCAGGGATGCCATCGACCTGGATTCCTTCTTCGTCCAATACAGGCTGGACTGATCGTAAAAAGTCAGCCAAAACTGCATCTTCTTTACCTTCAAAGCCTAGTTCCTTAGCAAGATCTCCAATTTCACCCTTCATAAAGTCTGAAATTGCCTTGAAGTCGTATTTTTCCATCAAGAGCTTGCTAAAGTCTCTGCTTTCTAGTACTACTTCCGATACATCATTATTCATGATCCAGTCACCTAAGGCAACTGCCATCATGTCACCGCCAGCTTTCGCCAGATCAGGCATCGCGGTGGTAAAAGCGTCTTCTAGCTTTTTCTCAAAGTCTCCTCTCTTGTAGGTGTTCTTTTCACCTTTGTCATCGTCGCCTTCTGACTCATCGCCCTGGACATCGTCGACAATTTGAGGAAACAAGTCAATAAGCTTCTTCATTTGATTGGGCGAGAAGTTCTTAGGGTTACCTAGTGGGCTCTTAGGATCATCAATCTTGTTTTGTGTACCCCAGTCCTCACCGGCTTTTTGTACTTCTTTTGGATCAGCTGGATCATCTACTTGCGGAGGTGTCGCGTCTGCAACTGCCTGCTTAAGCTGGTCCAACCTGCCCTTAGAGTTAATTCTCTTTTGCTGCCTGTCAGAAAGCTGATCTTCCCAGTTGTCAATTGCTGTGGTGATTGCATCTTCAACAGCTTCTTCTGAGTCGTCTGGATCGGACGCGGCGTCTGCAGCTGCCTTTGCAATCTTTTCAACAGCAGCTGGATCATCTTCTTCGCCTTCTTCGCCACCATCAAGTTTTTCTTGTGCAGAAACTAGCTGATCTTTTACGTCAGAAAATTTAAGCTCATTATCAGAGACCAAAGCGTCTAGGGCATCGATGTCTTCTAGCGCGTCGCCAAATTCTTCTGGTTTGACACCTAGTTCCTGAGCAGGGTCTTCGATAACACCAACAGCTTCCTCAGCGTCTTCTGATTCTACTTCTTCATAATCAGTTGCAATTGGCTCTAGTAAAGCTGTTAACTCTTCTTTTTCATCATCACTAAGATTGCCGGGTTCGTCAGTAATTTCTCTTCCTAGCATGTCTGCAATGTCGTTTGATAAATCTTCTATGCTACCTTGGACCTTATCAATTTCTAGCTCATTGTCTTTAATTGCATCTTCTAGATTAGCCTCAGGATCCTCAATTATGCTGATCAGTGTTTCCTTGTCTAGACCTTCTTCATCAGCAGTAGCTGCTATCAGCTCTTCAGCCTCTTCTCTCTTTGCCTCATCATCGTCGTCTTTAGCTTCGTCCCACTTATCAGTTGTATCTTTTATGGCAGCTAGAGCTTCTTCTTTTTCTTCAGGCGTCATTTCGCCCGGCTTTGATTCACCTTCGTCTGCAATGCCTGCCTCTTCGTTGGCTGCATCAAGAAGCTCAATTAGCTCCTCTAAAGACGCTTGAACTTGATCAATGTCAGCTTCATCTAGCGACATAAAGAGTTCTGACATCTTTTCGTCATCTTCGAGTGCTTCTTCTAGCTCTGATACCTCGACGCCTAAGTCGCCGGCGATCTTTTGCATTGCTTCAGCAATTTTTGCGTCTAAATCTTCGTTTTCGGCATCCTGACCTGACTTAAGTTTTTCGAGTGCTTCTTCTCTGTCGGTGCCTAAGTCGCTTGATATCTCATCGGATAGTTCTGATGTGGCATCTTCAATTCCTTTTTCTATGGCAGAATCAATATCATCCATAGAAACACCAGCGTCATCTGCAAGATCTGCAACTTCTTCTGATTCTCCTGACCTTTCTGACTCATCAGATGCCAATAGACCTGCAACTTTAGCCGCTAGCTCATCATTACCTTTCAATAAATCTGCTAATGCCTTTGCAATTAGATCCTGATTGTCGTCTATATAAGATGCTAAACCGGGTTCGAGTTCATCTAGTGCCGCCTCAACAGCTTTTGCCTCAGGGCCTTCATCATCATCGCTAGGAATATCTGGTACTTCAACACCTGCATCAACAATTGACTTAGCCAGGGCCACAGCAGACTTTTTAGCTTTTGCTTCGTCGTCAACAACATCTGATGCTGCTTTTAAGATATCATCAAATGCAATATCTTCTCGCAGCAATATTGCCATTGGGAGCGATGAAGGAACGAAGGCTTCAGACATGTTTATTGAAGCACCTGCTTTTTTAGCCCACTCCTCGTCATCCTTCAGGTTAGATGTTAGCTCTTCGCCCTCAGGCTTAGACTCATCTCCTAAGACGTTGATAAACTCTTTGCTAATGTCTGACCACTTGGGCGCATCCGCAGCTTCTTCTGCTTCTTCAGCAACATCGGCCAAAGCCTCTTCCGGACTCACTTCACCACCCTGAATTTGCTCAAGATCATCTGCCACTGCAGCTTCTTGTTCTTCTTCAGGTAAACCTTCTAGAGATTTTGCAGCTGATGCATTTTGAATTGCCAACAACTTGATAAGATCATCAATGCTAAAGTCTGGCCTCTTTTCGGCTTTCTTCGCAGCGTCCGGAATCTCTTTGTCCCCGCCCTCGTCGTCTTCTGCTTCTGCTGCAGCTGAAGCTTGCGCTGCACCTGTTGCCTCAGCATTTTGTGCGACTGTTTCTTGCATGCTGCTTGTTATGTCACCTGCGGCTTGAGCACCAGCTGATAGCTCTTCTAGTGTCAACTCCATAAACTCTGTTGCAAAAGTTTCTGGATCAATTAGTTTGTCACTTCCGCCGCCGCCGAAAAGCCCCTTCATAAAGGAAACTGCCTTGTCGAAAAAGCCGCCTGCATCGGATTTTGCTGCATCCATGCCGGACTTTAGAGCTTTCTGAAACCAGCTTGGTGTCTCTAGCGCTTTTGATGCGCCTTTTTTAATTGAGTCTGGATCAGGGAAATCGATATCTTTACCGTCCTCAGACTTAAGCTCTTTATTTTTTGCTTTTTCAGATAGCTCAGCAACTGTTAATTTTTTTTGCTCGTCTGTAAGGCCTTTTGCTGCGGCTGAGATGTTTTGTGCAACATCTTGTAGGGCTTGTGTCATTATTGCTATAGACTCGCCTACTTTGTTGATAGGCTCATTAAGCTCTTCAAGTGCTGCCTTTAGCTTTTCACCTTCACCTGCTGTTGCTAGGCTTGCGATTTTTGAGACATCAGGTATCTCACCCATCAAACCTTCAATGGCCGCAACAGAGCCTTTCATTTTGCCGCCTAAAGCCGAATCGTTCAGCTTTTTAACATCATCAACTTTCTTCTTAAGATCGTCAACAGCAGCCTTCAATGCATTTGCATCATCATCAGTAAACGCGACTTCTTCTTCCTCTAATAGAAGTGAAAGATCTCGTGTTTCTAGAAATGATTCTAAAAGCTGTCCCTGGCTTACCGCGCATGCCCTTAAAGACTTGGCATAGGTCGTGGTACATATTCTTGATATTTCGCTTAATGTCATATTGTTGTCGTCAGAACGCATTTACACTGCTCCACAAAAAATTACTCCTACTATAATATCTATTCTCGTGTAGATGAAAAGGTTCTAGTTACCACACCTGAATCTTTTAGGATCTCTACACCCGACAGATCTCTATATTCTTCGTGATACACAACTTCATCAATTCCGGCATTAACGATTGCTTTTGCACACATCTGACATGGGGAAAGAGTTAGATACATTTTTTTTCGCTTAGGATTATTGTAGTCTAGTTTTAGGAGTGCGTTAATTTCTGCGTGAAGAAAACCAGACTGTCCCGGTTCTTCGGATTCTGCAGCATTAGGACCGCCTGCATAGTTGCCATTATATCCTAGTGATAGAAGCTGAGTGTTGTCTTCTGTGACAACAACAGCACCTACCTTGTATCTTTTATCATACGACCTTTGGGATATGATGTGTGCCACATCCATCCATGTCTGTTCCCAGCTAGGACGTTGAAGTTGTAGACTTTTTTCGTGGTGCTTTTTGTCTTGGTTGTCGTTTTGCACTAGCCTTTTCCTTTTTAAGTTTAATGTCATCAAAAATATCGTCGACGTTCGCGTCGCCCGGAAGAGTAAATCCTGAAGCTTTTTTGTGCCCACCTCCGCCAAAGCCTTTAGCAATTTCAGATACGTCTACTGTTTCGTGAAAAGATCTTAAGCTAACCTTGATTAGCCTATCAGCGTGATCGTAATACCATATCATTGCAACATCGCAATCAGGTGACAGTCTTGCTCCAATTTCAGACATCCAGTGAGATGCATTAACAACAAGAACATCCTTGCCGTCGAGCTTTCTAGGTGAAGCTTTCTCACAAACTTTTTTGACAACCGTCTTAGAATACGCCAGGATGTAACTTCCTCGCTTTACAGCGTCGTCAAACACAGAGTCATCTTCAAACTTTTCGAATTCTTCAAACTCAAACGGAATCATGTCAAAAGCAGCACTAAACTCTTTAGAGTATGGTAACTCCCATTTCCACAAATCTCTATCTTGAATGTAATCAATAAACTTTGGTGCCTCTTTTCCTGGGTGGAAAAAGTCCCAAGCTAATCGGGCGCCTGACTTTGTCATATCAAAATGGCAGTTTGATATATCATGAAGCTCTACCATAGCTGACTTGTGATGATCTATAATAATCAGACCGGCTGCTTCTTCTATCATTTTCTTAGTTGTAGCATTATCAAACGAAAAGTCTAGAATAGCTACTATCTTGCCTTTGACATCTGGAGGTACTGTGCCGTGCTTGCATGCATGATATTCAGCACGATTTCCTAATTGCTTCCATGCAGCATAAGCAGCGCCGAAGCCATCAGTACAGTCTGCATGATATATTACACAGTCAACAGATGTAGGCTCAACGAAAGACATATTAGCTCTCCTTTCTATTCATGAAGCCGTGATATTCCCAGCAACGTGGTTCATAAATATCTGCTCCTCCAACAGTAATCTCATCGATGCTGTCTATCTTTCTGTGTGTATAAAAAGCATCGCGACCTGAAATTGGGCATACTGCTGGGCATATTTCTATTTTGGTTGCCCAAGGCATCATGTCTCTAATCTCTTCAAATGGGTTTCCGCTGGCAGAAAGCTGCAATGACGATACAATAATAGTTTTTCCAGCTCTAAACTGTTCTAATAAGAGGCTGGCAATTCCGTCAATCATAAATGCTTCATCAACAGCTATCACATCAAAACCACTTAGGTTTTCTAAGTAATTTGCAACATCTTTCGCAGAATTTACACCCACAGCAGGAAACTTGCCACCTGAATGCGTGCAAATTTCGATATTTGAGTATCTATTATCCATTACAGGCTTAAATGCAACAATAATTTTGTGTTGGTATTGATATCTATCAAGTGCTGCTAGCAATCTTGTAGTCTTACTTCCAAACATAGGCCCGGTAAATATAATAAAGTCAGGATCTCTCATGTACATTGTCCCTCATTGGTATCTTGTGTCTTGCTCCACCAGTTCCATGTTTTTTGAAGCCCTTCAGGAAAGGTGGTTTTTGCCCGAAAGCCTAAGTTGTTTTCCGCCAACGCAGTGTCTGCTAGTGTATGCTGAACATCTCCTATTCTTGCAGGTGCGTGATCGACTACAACCTTATCTCCGAATTCATTTTTAAATAATGAAAGAATATCGTTATTGCTAATTGATACCCCTGTTGCGACATTAAAGCATTTGCCGGCCACTGAATTTGGCGGTGCCTCTGCAGCAAGAATATTTGCTCGCGCTACATCTTCTACAAATATCATGTCTCTGGTCTGAGTACCATCACCGTCGCTTCGTAGGTTTTCACCTCTGTACAGTGCGCTACACCAGGAGGCAATTGCAGTAGAATATGAAGTTCCGCCTAGCTGACCTGGGCCGTATACATTAAAATAGCGAAGCGAGACAATATCAAAATCATACAAGGTAAAGAATAGCTTTGCGTAATCTTCACATACCCTTTTTTGTAAACCATATGGAGATTGCACATTTGTCTTGGCACTTTCGCTAGTAGGTAACTCACTAACATCACCATACACGGCGCTGGAAGAAGAATACACTACACGTCGTACTCCGGACTTTTGACATGCTTCAAACAGAGCAATACTCTTATAAACATTTTCTTCCGTAGTGATTGTTGGGTGCTCTACACTATAGCCAACTCGAGCATTTGCTGCTAAGTGAAAAACAATGTCGTAGCACGCGTTGTTAATTCTTGCTAGAACATTTGGGTCAACGAAGTCACCTGTAATTACAAGAACCGTGTTGTTGTCAGCACCTTCTGAGTTTCTTTCATATACTGGCAAGAGTCCGGATGCTACGCATCTAAAGCTAATGCCCTCTAGCGCTTCTAAACTGCCTGTAGACAAATTGTCAACTACATCAATATCGTAGCCGCCGGTCTCAATTAGCTTTTTTACCAGGCAAGAACCAATAAATCCTGCTCCGCCTGTAACTAAAACTTTTTGCATTTTAATCCTCTGTTTATTCATTACAATATACTCGAAATTACACCCTAGTTTATGACATGTGCAGAGTGTATAGAGATGTTCATTACGCGTTTGTTAATCTTTACATCAATGAATGATTCAATCTCGCTAATAAGATTTGCGATAAAACGCAAATCATAAGAAAGTGTGTCTGCTGTATTTGATGACCGCAAAACTAAGAATATATTTAGAGTTTTTTCTCTGATTAGACAGTTTATCATTGAAATACAGCTGTCATGTGTATATACAAATCGCCTCGTTGTTTGAGGGTCTTGTGCAGACATATATTCATTTTCGCCTGAAATTTCCTTTGTTACTTTTCGCACAAATTTATCTCTGATGCCCTGATAGTATGCAGCCTCTGGCTTATACGTCATTACAGAAGAATCTGCATCTGTATACAGCTCGTCTAAATCATATTGAGCATGCAAGCCTAAGATCTCGTTGTTGCAAAATGCAGAAGCTTTTGAAATTCTGTCTGACAGCTGGACTAGATCTTCGTGTTCAGCAGCGTCAAGCCATTTGTATACAACATCTGCAAGATCACCTTCATTCTTTTTGGTAACATGCAACAACAAGACATTTGGGTGACCGCCTAGCTTGAGAAACTCTTTTTCAAACAGTCTGTACGTTTCATACAGCGTTTCTAGGGTGTGAACCTCATCACCTCTAGATAGATAGCGTGTCTTAAGCAAGTCCATGTCTGGAAGAACCAAAACGTACCTATGATTCATATCCTTAAGACGCTCTGCTAATGCATTTTGCCACCTGTCTTGATCATCCCGATTATAAAACTTTGAAAAACAAAGCATGCTAACCTCAGACCTATCTTGAACATTCCACCTAAAGCCTGACTTTTTATGCAGATCTCTGTATAGTGTAGTTTTTCCTGATAAGTCTGGTCCCTCTATACATACCGTGTGTGTCTTTAACCCTTTAGTCATATGCAGTCACCTGTTTCATCTTCCACGCTGAGGTTGACATTCCCCAGTTTTTGTCATTATGAACGTTTGCAACCCACAGTGTGTAAGGCTCAGGTGCTTCTGAAAACTTGCCCCAAACTCTTAACCATGCTGTGTTGTTATCCATATCCAGGATCTTCATTCGCATGAAGTCCTTGTTGTTTTTGGTTTTCTTGTGAATGATATCCATAACACAAAACCAACCTACACCTTTTTCGCCTCCAGGCACCGAAAAGATAGAATCAATATTCTTCTCGCGGACACGGGCCATCATTTCATCAGGAAATACTAGACTGTTGTTGACGCTTTGTGTCAAGGAGACATAGTTCTTAACCTTTTCAATTCTTGACCAGTCTTGCAGCATTTTATAGTCCTCAGCTAGGTGGTCCAACAATGGTTCAGGCACCTCGCCGTTCTTTTCCATCTTCTTAAGCTGTGTCTTTGTCAAGCCATACTGGCCTTTTTTAAGCTTGTCATAATTCTTTCCATCTGTGATTATTGCTAGAAGCTGATGGTGGTTTTCAATTGACCCATCTTGAATGTCGGACAGAGATGAAAATGCCTCTACCTTGCACAAAGATGTAATGCATGTCTTATTCATCTTAGAATGCTTCCATTTGCCGTCTTCATCAAAAAGCATATCTTTAACAGATGAATAAGGTCGCAACATCATAATCTCTTGCATTGCAACACCTCCTACACCCTTTACAGAGCTTAAGGGAGGTACAAATGAACCGATCTTGTCTGAATAAACCCACTCATCACCTGAGTAGTTCACATCCGCTGCGGCAAACTTATAGCCTAGAGCTTTAATTTCCGCAATTGCTTTTGACAAGCCCTTTGGATTATTATTTTCAGACTGTAGAATCGTTGCTAGCCAATCTGTTTCGTAGTGTGTGTGAAGCCATGCTGCGTAGTAAGAATCAATAGCGTAAGACACTGCGTGAGACTTATTGAAGCCATATACAGAGAATGCCTCAATTGTCTTCCAGAGGTCTTCTGTGATCCTCTTGTCAATACCATGAAGGTTATATGCACCTTCAACAAACTGCTGTCGGGCCGCTTCTCGTTCGCCGCCTTTCTTGCCCATGGTGTCAAGTGACTTTTTAACTAGCGTTTTTCTAAGCTTGTCAGATTCACCAGGAGAAAATCCAGCTAGCTCAACTGCCAGTGTCATGAACTGTTCCTGAAAGACCACAAAGTTAAATGTAGGGCCCAGTACTTTTTCAATCACAGGATGATCATACTTGATGTCTGAGACATTCTTCTTGGCTTTTACATATTTCCTATGGACGTTTGCTTTAAGTGGCCCTGGCCTATAGATAGCAGTTAGTGCAGCTAGCTCTGTAATGGTCGTAGGTTGAGCTGCTAGACAAAAGTTTCTAGCACCCTGAGCTGTAAACTGAAATACTCCTACAAAGCGCCCTTCATGGTAAACATGTTTCCAGACATCTAGGTCGTCCTGCTTAACAAATCTGCAGTTAAGCTGCTCATCAAAAAAGTCCTTAATTTCTAAGAACGTAGGCTCAACACCGGTCTTCTTAATAAGAATACGCCTGATACAGTTTTCTACGTCTTTGAGGAGTGTAAGCCCTAGAAAGTCAAACTTAAGAAGCCCATTGTCTTCAAGATTTCTAAAGTTCATGCCCTCAGTCCACGGAGTTTGTAATTCACCTCGCACTGAAATTATGGGCATGGATTTTGCCAGCTCTTCAGGGGGTGCAATAATTACACCGCCGGCATGTCGACCAATAGCTCGGTTTTGCATGAATAGTGTGCTTACATGCTCGCCAACCTCAGGATACTTTTCCATGAACTCGCGATAACCCTGCGAATACTGTAAGCAATCTTCATGTTTAAGAACAAAAACAGACTTCTCTTGATTCTCATCTTTTGCATGCTTCATTACCTCCTCTTGCAGAGGCCCTGTCATCTTATTGACTTCACTAAAATCAATGCCATAAAACTTAGAAATATCCTTAATGAGGGATTTAAGTTTCAGGGTGTTAAAGTTAGAAACTGGGATTACTGCATCGTCGCCAAACAATTCTCTAGACGCGTCGATGAGTGCGTCACGGTCTCCGGCGTCAGTATCGATATCAGGCCATGAAGTTCTGTGTCGCCCTAAGAAGCGTGACCATAGAAGACCATGCGGCAGAGGGTCAATTTGTGTAATACCTAGCAAGAAATTAACTAGGCTTCCTGCACCTGAGCCGCGGCCTGGACCGAACAGTGTTCGCTTTTCGGCCAAGTGGAAAATCTTATACATCGCAAGGAAATATGCCTCGTAACCAAGAAACTTAATGTCAGACATTTCGTCTTTAACACGCTGGACGTACTCTGGCTTTGATGCTAATCCTTCTCGAATCATTGCTTCTTTGACAAGGTCGGACAGCATACTAAATGCGGGTTTTTCAGTATTACCAAACTTGGGTAGCTTAACTGAAGTGTCGATCCACGTGTCTTCACACATTTGCCAAGCAATGTCGTGGGTCCTTTCGATAGCGTCGCGGACCTTTTCTTCATGACCTTGGTAGAAGTCATATTTTTCGTACCCCTCCTTAAACTCATCCCACATTTGAGACGCGTTCTTGGGGTACAACATGCACTTCATGTCCTCTTTCTTAGGAAGCATTTGCTCGTTAATCTTGTTACCCATCCAGCCTAGCTTCTTATAAAGCTCGCGGGCTTGCCACTTACTAGGATCGGGAAAGTGAGAATCAGCAGTTGCAACTAGCGGGATACCAGTACTATCTGAAAGATTAATTAAGCATCGGTTTGCAAGATGCTGAGCAGGAAGATTATTGAACTGCATTTCCAAGAAAAAGTTATCTCTACCAACTGCATCAACAAACTGATCCGTCATATTTTCTAGACGCCTTAGAACGCGCTGAGCTGTCGCAGGATCATCCACTAGATTTGGGTGAAATTCATCGAATGACTTTTCCGGAAACTCACGAAACACCATGCTGGACGCCAAGCCGCCGACGCATGCCGTTGATACAACTAGACCCTCACTATGTTCCTTAAGCAACTTATAGTCGATGCGTGGAAAGCGATAAAATCCGTCCTTGTACGACTTCTTAACCAAGCTGAATAAATTGCCTAGACCTTCCTGATTTTTTGCTACGACAACAAGATGATAATATCTCTGCCACAAAGGCTTTGTTCGTCGCGAAGACTTTGTTGCATCTTCGTCTTCAATAACATGACCACCTTGCTCTAGAGCGTCTTCGTTATCTTCGACAACTTTGACCTTGGAAAGCTTTTCATGCTCCTTGGCGTTTTTAGCATCCTTAATAGCTTGGCGATGCTTGTCATATTCTTCCTGCCACTCTGATAAAGAGGGCACAAAGTAAAATTCAACACCATAGATCTGACGATATTTCTTGCCAGCCTTTTGCATTTTAACTGTATGGGCTCTTGCATGTGCGAGGCCAGATCCATTTCCGTGATCTGTTAGCGCCCATGCGTCCATACCTTGTTCTTCAGAAAGAACAAAGTTAATATGATCAGCAGGATATCCTAAACCGTCAAATGTAGAGAATCCTGAATGGGCGTGAAGCCCTACAAATCTTTCAGGGGGACGAATAATATCTATGGTCATACTTGCTCCTAAATGTACTAAGCAATTGTACCACAGGGATGATAGATTTACACTTTTCTAGGAAAAAATTCGCTTAAATTTATGCCTTTTTTAGCGGCTTCTTCTAGGTGGGTTAAAGGATTGTAAGAATCTTTTGAAGCAATGATACTTCTCCATGACTTTACTAATCCTTTGTTGAAAGTGTACTTGGGTGTCCAGCCTGTTTTTTCTCTAAACTTCTTGCTAGACAGGACATGGTTACCTAAGTAGTCAGTTTCAGGATGCCACTTAAGAATGTAACCTAAGTCTTGCCCGCAAGCCTGTGACATCTTCTCAATAATTTGCCATGTAGGAATAGGCTCTTCTGCTGAGACGTTAAAATCTTCGCCCCATAAGCCCAAGTTACATGCTAAAGCAACTGCATCGCAAAAATCTTCAACATGCATATAGTCCTTGCACTTGTCAGGGTCTAGAAACATATCCAGGCTAGACATTTTCTTGGTAAACGCATAAAAAGTTTTTGAAATCAAAGAGTTCATATCACCTACGCCGCCGTACGCAAACAAAGGCCGCATTATAATCCATCGGTCCACTGTACTCTTAACAATATGCTCGCCTGCTAATTTTTGTGCACCGTAAAATGTGCTAGGCGCCAAAGTGCTTTCTTCTGTTATGGCACTGTCCTGATACTTGGGAGTGTCATAAATCACGCTCGTCCCCATGTAACAAACAGGAATATCAGCTAGCTTTGCTGCCTGACATATGTTGTGCGTTCCTGCAATATTGGTCAGCGTAGACTCTTCTTGATTTAATGCAACTACATCGGTGCCTACAATTGCAGCGTTGTGAACAACTAAATCAATACTGTTGTCTATAAAAAAGCTTGCCCACTTATTCTTTGTGTTTCGGTGTACACACGGCTCACCTTTTGATGTAGTCTCCATGTCCCAAGCTAGGCCACCACTAACAACTGTGTGGCCTAGCTTTTCAAATGACATAGGTAGATTTCTACCAATAAAGCCCGCTTCACCTGTTATGAATACATTCATAATTTACTCTCACTCAATTGCGTCGCTATACGGCTCATTTAAAAGTGATTCAACATCATAACATCTGTCAAGGTAGTTTTCAAGCTCTTCATATGAAGTGCATACCTTTACACCGCTTCGTGCTAGCATCAAGTTAAACTTTGCACCGGGTGGTAAACCTTGACAAAAATAAACAATGGGAACATCATTGGCATATGCAAAACCTGCCTCCCAAATAGTCCCAATATCCTTGTCACGGGTGTTGACAATTAAAAAGTCTGCTGTCTTAATATGATGCAGGTTTCCATCAAATGTAGCATCTTGTGTTTCTTTAGGCGCATTAGGTGGACACACAAAGATTCTTCGCGGGGACGCCAAATCGATCCACTCACGTGTGTCACAAATCTCTTCTAAGCGCGTCAACTCTTCTGCCTGTGTGGGGTTAAACCAGCCTGATGCTAGGTAAATCTTAGCTTGCATTACTTCTTTCTCCTTGCAGATCCTCGCATAAAATTCTGCTTATAATCTTCTTTCATTTCCTGGAATTCTGACATTAATGAATTCCACATTGTTGTAAAAACCTTTTCACCAGTACCATGAGTTCCGTTTAGCTCTTCACGCTTGCACTGATAAATTGTGTCTTCAGGATGATACTCAAAGGTATCATTTTTAGCCTCAGGCTGATACAAGTTTGTTCCTCGTGAAATCCACTTTTCACCTTCTTTTACGCGGAAAGTCTTGATATAGTGAATATCAGGCTTTTCAAAGTTAAACACCTGTGTAAGCTCTGGAATTGATTTACATGCCTCAATCGCCATTCGTGCAGCAAGAATATTATCTGCTGCCGGTTGAATTTGTCGATCTTGTCGCTGATTCACAAATCCAATCAAGTCCTTTAAGTTTAGGCGCATGTAATAAAATGAAGTCATACACTTTGGAAGAATCATTCTAGCATCCATCATAGAAATAACCTTAGAGTCAGTCATGTCTGAATAGAGAGATTTTGATTCCTCAACAATTTTCTTATAGCGCTCTAAAAAGTCAGGTGAATTTTCAACTGATTCAGGAACAACTGCATCATCATCGCGGAGGTCTCTATCTCCTGTACATTGTGCAGCAAAAGAACCTGCGCGATGGCGAATAATGTGAGTCACCTCTTGAAACGACAAGCCTGAAAGTCTGAACGTAAACCCTAAACATTCCATAGGTGTCGGTAGTGCCCTAAATTGCATTACGTCTAAGAGATTCTTGCTCTTAATTTCGTCTGATGCATTAGCAGGGTTAACCTCATCAGGCTGATCAGCCCAAGTTGCCTTGACATAATGCCAAGCAACATCTCGTGCTTGGTCGGTGGTTGGCGAGTCAACCAACTCAATTTTTAGCGCATCCAGGTTATTTTGAAAGCGTGTACTTGGACGTTGGCCGAACTTTAAGTCCATAGGAAGCTCAATAGGTTGTAGTTCTTCGTTAATTGGCATAGATTGTCTCCTCGATTATTAAAATGATGCCGGGTGAATTAAATGTAACACTCATGAGTAAACTGTTCATTTTTTAATTAGATGTTTTTCAATTAAGTTAATTGCGTCATGATATCCTTCTCTGGCGTATGCAGTATCACCTTTTTCCAAAAACAGACACAAGATAACTTCATCCCAAACACTGCTTATAATGTGCTCCGGGACGCCTTTTTGCATGCCTTGTAGATCCTCAGCTGGACATGGGTGTCCTAAAACCATTTGATCAACTATGTTTCTTAGATAAGATTGCATCTGCATAATCCTTTGTAGTCTTTACAATATCCGCGTGATTGTCAATGTACAGAACATTTTGCCTTCCTCTCACTTCTTTGTTGTAAGATGTTGACGGAACGATAACATCAATTCCGTGCTTTGCATACTCACTTGCATGCTTGGCAGAGTCATCAATGGCAAACACATTTGTTTTTCCGTAAAATTCTTGATCAGAGAGCCACCGAAATTTTTCTGCCGAAAAAGCCACAGAATCAGCTTCAATTCCGTGTCGTGCTAGCCAGTCAAATGTATCATAGTAGCAAAACAAACTATCAGCAGGGCGCGCTGTTAGAATTTGCATCCAGAAGCCTTTTGACTTAAGATCATTGAAAACATCAACAAAGCTCTTAATGGGCTTTAGAGAAGCAAACAATCGACTTCTAATAAACTCTCGGAACACTTCCTCACTGTCAATATTGTTTTCTCGAAATGCTGTTGTGTTGTAGTATTCTGTCGTATTAGGGTCTATGACGATACCCGTGTGAATTGTAGCAAATTCACAAAAGGCTAACCTGAAGTCTGCCAATACATCATCCATGTCGAACAACACGACATCTTGCCCATTCCACTTGTTGTTTTCTAAGGCATGTCTATAATGTAGAAAGTCATCTTTTTGAGTTAGTGCTTTTGTAAATTCCTCACCTGATATTTCCCACAGGTTTAAGATGGCAAGTAAGTATCTATAAGCATCAACTGTCTTGAATAATATTGCCTCATGATTTACAGGCTTTTCTGTAAGCCTGTGATCTTTGTAGTTGATTGCAGAACCTAAGTCACTAACTTCACCATGCAGTGAAACAACAAAAGTTTTCATCATCTGTTGCTTTTCTTCAGAAGTCATATTTTTAGGTTGAAAAAATAAGTCAGAAAACTTCTTTTGCAAAGCTGCTGCGCTTGTTGTATTGTTCCAATCATTCATATTACAGCCTCCAAGCTGTGTGGGTCAACATTAAAGCATATTTCGCCGTCGAGCAAAATTTCATAAGTACCATTGTGATCATAAAATCCTAAGACAATGCCGAGTGTCGTGTTGTTTTCAATAGACAGTGACTCTGTCCCTGAGCACGTCAAATAATTGCATTGCGTGTTCTGTTTTAGTTTTACTAGTTTGCCGTTACACATCACAATAAAAATATAGACATCTTTCCCTAAAAGTACAATATGGCAAAAACACAATATCTACGTGATAATGCTGAAGAATTTCTTAATTCGCTCACACATGCTGTGACTCTAGGCATTGCAATTATGTGTACGTTTATTCTGACGGAGAAAAGCCATTTAGCAGGTAATGCTGTTTGGCCCTACTATTTGTTTGGTATATCAATGTGCACGACATTTTTAGGATCTGTACTGTATCACGGTGCGCTAGACCCTATCATTAAATCTAAATTTAGAATGTTTGATTTAATATCAATATTCATAGCAATGGTAGGTGGATTTGTTTCGTTCTTTAGAATCATGCTACCTACAAATGAATTTGTTCTTTATTCTGCTTTGTCAGTACTCTTGACTCTTTTCTGTATATTTGTCAAGTTTAAGGTCTTCAACAACTCTAATAAT
>UEXM01000995.1_pt1 | contig 26304 bp, 28 predicted proteins | sample 1796661 | NCBI WGS metagenome assembly UEXM01 (sample SAMEA4772469, study PRJEB27181) | metagenome
GAAGTCAACGTCAACTATCAATCATGATCGAGACTGCAAAAAAACAGAACCGGCACAACCTCAAGCAGCAGCTAGAGAGCCTGTTCGCATTAGGCGAGATACTTCAAAGGGCCATTACAAAAGAAAGCTAAAGAATAGGTTTCGTGACATACTTCAGAGCGATCTGGATTACGCCGTAAAGCACGAGTTAATCTACGCAGCCAAATGGCAGGATCATCAGCGCAGCATAAAGAAAAAAACTAAGGTAGGTGGAACGCTATGAGCGAAGAGGAAATGGAAAAGAAAATTGAGATTGCAGGCGCGGTCGGCGCGTTTGTAGGCTTTGCCAGTGGGGTTGTCGTAATGACCCTGGTAGCTATTATATTTTAGGAAGGAAACAAACCATGCTCACTTATCTAATCAAGAAAATATTTGGGGTCACTTTGGTGATTAGTACAGGCAAGTCAAGCGACCGGATGGAACACAACATTAGGCATCGCAAGAAAGTCGAAGACGCTATAAAGAAAAATAATGATTAGAAAATAATCGTGTGGGTGGCCGTTGAAAGGAATGCTGGCACATTTGGTAGCAACGTCATCCTAGGCTAAACAACCGCCGTCGCACTACCCACGGCAAGTCGATTTTACTTGTGATGATAGCCACCCACTCGATATTTCTATACAGGTTTTGTAGCCATCTCAAGAGCTGTTTCAAGAGTTTCTTTATTTCTTCGCGTCCATCCTTTGCCGAAAGTCTCAAAGGTTTTAAGCCCTTCATAAAACTTCTGCCGAGTATGATACACAGACTCGATGATCCGGTCTGGATCTAAGTCAGCAACAGCCTGCAATGTCATAGGCCCGATTGCCCCGTCCTGTTTCGCTCCAACGGCACGTTGAATAGCCTTGGCTGGCCGACCGCTGCCAGAGTTTACAGCCCAATCAAATGCGCACCAATCAACACCGCTTGGGAGATCGTCACCGCGAACCTTATCCCAATAGTTTTTCTTGTAGATCGGAGCTACGTCATCAGGCGTCAGGTCTCGCATCTCTTGCTCAGTGCTTTCCCGGCCAATCCACTTGTCATAGACAGCCTTGGTTACACCAAGATTAGTCATTCCACCCGGATCTTTTGGATGATTTACAAAGCCGCCTTCGTGCTTCAATAGCATTCTCAAGCAGTGTCCAAAGTTCTCTTTCATTTCTTCAATCCTTTTACTGTACGGATTCCAAACGATGCAGCAATCGAAGCATACATTGCCCATGAAAACCAGCTTGGTGCAGCCTCTAAGTTCTTAAAGCCCTGCTCCATGTACGGCTGTAACCCAGGTATGAAGCTCCCCAGCACGATTGCAATGAAGCATAGCGTCCAGGCTTCATCCTTCCAACTGTCACGACTAGCCTCAATAGCAGCCTGCTCCCAAGATATTTCCCCGGTAGCGATCTTCATTTTTGTTTCAGCTTCCGCTTTCTTCACCGCAGTCTTGCCATCGATGTAGCTGGTAGCCAGACCGCCAAGCGATCCTAAGATCTGACCTATCATTTCTTAGCCTCCATAGCATTAAACCCGAAGTAAGCAGCAACCACACCCGAAGCAGCAACCACATACACTGTAGCAATGTCAGCAATTAGATCCGCAGCAGTGTCTAGGCCCAACGCAGAGGCCGCTACAATGGCGAAAGGGTATAGAAGCATACCAGCAGCGCAGGCAACAGTTAAACGGCGCTGTGTGTCGCGCTTAGAATCGGCATCATTAAGCTCTCGCCAGCGATCCTCTAGGGCAAGCTTCTGCCATTCAACCTCATCGATCTTACCGTCTTTGTTTACGTCATATTTATCAAAAGTCATTTCTGATTCCTCGCTTTCTGAAGAAGCTGCAAAACATCCAAAAACTGACGCCCCGACTTTGCAGCCAAGCCCTCAATGATTAGCTCAACATTCTGATCAAACTGACGTATGATCTCTGCGTCTTTCATCTACCATTTCGCCTGTTTTTTGCCGAGCAAAAAAATCCCCACGCCGAGGATACCAACGCCTGATACCACCACCAGAATGCCCAGAGTCCACTCGATAATCGTCTGTTTAATCTCCGCCTTACGATATAAAGTTTTCTGACGATCCTTGCGCACTTGCGCTTCGATGCGCAGGAGTTCTTGCCAAGCCGACTGGCCGTAGCCGAACTGAATATATTGCTTAATGTCTGCACGCAGAGCCTCCGCCTGTTTCTTTTTGGCAAAGATGTCCATCGCACTGGGGCCACTGCCGCCAAACAGTACGGCATACCACGGCTGGTTTTCCGCTGACTTATGCGCGAACTCTAAGTCAGAAATAGCACCAGCAAATTTGGCCAGATCATTAGATATGCCGCCAATGTCCTTGCCGAGCTGGATACCTTTCTTGATAGCAGATACGGCGGTCTGCGCTGCGGCAAAAGCTGTAAACGGATCAATCATGTTTCAACAAACCTTGTGGGACAAACGTAAAGATAGCTGACACGATATATTCTATCATACCAGCTACCATTCTTTGTGCCGCCACAGTCATAGTAACAGTATTGAAATAAATAGTTCCCGTCTTGTGTCCAAGCGTGGTTGAATGAGACAAAGGCAAGAACACAGATCATCAGCCCATCTTCGTCAGGACTGCAAGCAAGAGCGCAATGATTGAGCCTGTAGTTGCAAGCATAATGCTTTCCATTCGTTTGACGCGACCAAACAAATCTTTGAATTGAATCTTCATCTCAGTTTGAATTGCAATTACTTGCTTCTCCATGTTGTCGATCCGTTCATGTGCTGATGCTGCTGTTCTTTTATCCATCTTCTTCTTCCGGTTGTTTTAGTGCTGCCTTCAGCCGCGCTATAAAGAACTCACGGCCACCTTGAAGCTGCGTCAGGTTAAACTGTGCTGAACCAATCTTCTGATCCAGTGAGCCGATATGATTGATGCAGACCTTTGCCTCGTCTGACAGTTGATCTTCAGTGTACTCGATGTCGTCAATCGTAATGACCTTTTTGTCTTCAGTCATAGTGATCTCCTTTTAAGTTAAGTTAAGCAGCCCAAGGTGTTCCCGAGGCTTCGGTTGGGTTTACCATCGCATCAATCTTTGCCGCGATAGCAGCTTCAGTATCAGCCTGTGATACACTACCCCAGACCCAGCCCTGCGCCTGTGCTTCAGTCACGTCAGCATACGCAACAAAGTCAGCGGCAGATGGGTCAGGTGTTAAGCCCACTGTGCCATAGGATGACGCAGAATGATCTCCGTCAACGCCTGTGCAGCGCCAGTGTACTACGTTAATTCCACCTGTTGCGATGTCGTGTTCGCATGTGGGGATGGACCAAGTGTATTCGATAGCCATTTGAGTTTATCCTTCTAGGGCTGTGATGCGGGTTTCAAGTGCATCAATTTTGGTGAGAGCTTCTTGCAGTGCAGCGGTCAGCAGTGGAACCAACTTGCTTTGGTCAATGCCCTGATAGTCAGGGACACTGCGAGTACCCATGACAGCTTCAGTGACCACGCTACCCTCATCGTTTAGAACCGCAGGGGTAACTTCATACTCTTCGTCACGCATTGCGTCTTTCGTGCCTGTGACAGCTTCAGGGACGACCTCTTGTGCCTCGTGAGCAAGGAAGCCATCGACACGAGTACCGTTAGCAATCCACTCAAAGTTGACAGGGTTCAACGCTTGGACACGGGCAGATGCACCTGTCATTGGCTGGGCGTCAGTCTTTAGGCGGTAGTCTGAGGATGTGTTGTAGGCGGTGGAAGTTGATGTTGTATCTATTGAGCCAACATCTGAACTAGCCCTAACAAATCTTATTGCCTCCTGGGATGTCCCGCCAGTATCATCATTGCCCAAAAGAATTTGAACTGCCCCATCCCTAACAAAATAAGCAAAACCATCGCCATCCAAAACGATCCCAGAACCAGCGGCAGTTTTTGTGGTTTTGTTTACGAAGACATCGCCAGAGAGGTAGAGGTTTTCAAACCGTGATGTGGGATGTCCAAGATTTATGGCGTTGTCGTTATTTGCACCAGTGTTAGTTACTGGGTTAATAAATGGTTGCCCTCCAGATGATGCAAACCCAATGCCACCAGTGGCGGCAATGCCAGCGATATACGAAGAGCCGCCAGCAGTCCCAATACTCCCCACCGTGGAGCCGTCTTTATTGAACACCATGATGTCGCCATTTGAACCAGTCCTGTTTCCGTAAAAGCAGGGGCCGTTATCTGCTGCAACAGTTAGATAATCTGTTGGCGTGTATGACATGCCAGTAAGTGATGAAGTTACACGCAACCCATAGGCGGTGGTAGTATTTGCGACAGAAAGCACGCCCGAGGAGCCGATGCGCATGGCTTCTGAGGAGTTGGGGCGGAAACTAATATCCCCTCCAGAACCGCTTGGCGTAATAAGGAATAAGTCATTACCGCTAGTAGATATGCTGGCGCTGCCGCCACTGTTTGCAACTGTTACGAAAGCAGAGCTTGTGGTGCTTTCAAACGTAGCGGTATTTGTTGAGCCCTGAACATGCAAAGCAGAACTAGGCGAACCCGTCCCAATGCCTACCCGTCCCGATGAGTCTATGCGCATGGCTTCGGATTGCGTAGCAGCAGCACCCAATGAAGCGCCTCTTACCACAGAACCAAACGCTAGGTGGTTGGTAGTGTCTGAATTGGGTTGTTGAGATTTATAACTTTCAATATAGTGACCTAAATTTTTGCTGCGATCACCGTTATTAGGCATCATTTGCAAGGTCACATATTCTGAACCAGCAGTAGTGTATGAATCACTGCCAAACCTATATACCGCACGTTCTGATGTAAGGTCATTCCCTGACTCAAACCAAGCACTGATGTCGCCAGAAATTGATTTTTCTTTCTGACTATCGCTAAGAGAAGACCACGAATAAAACTTATTGACGTGCAGACCAGCATAAGGATCACTCGTCCCAATGCCTACCGATCCGCTGCTACGTTCAATAAACATTGCAACGCCATTATAAACTCCAGCATCAGTGTATTTTGCAATAGTTAAGTTGGAGCCAGAATCAGAGCCGCTTTCTGCCGTAGAGTTTGCATAAATATTCCATCGGGTTGAACCTGACGTACTAAAGTTTAAGTTTCGGTTAATACCAGCAGGCCCGTCAATGCGAACATGATTTAAACTGGAAGTGTTATAAACATGCAAAGCATCATCAGGCGAACTCGTCCCAATGCCTACCGATCCATTGTTGGTGATGCGCATGGCTTCGGAGGCGTTGATGCGGAACAACATAAAGTCACCAGCGTGTGAGTAGCTAATTCGACCTACATCAATATCATCCGTATCGCCAAAGAAGATGTGACTAAAGTTGTCATTAGCTGCCTCAATCGCAACAACCGCAAAGCCGTCTGTGTCTGCAACGTGAAGCTCGTAGCTTGGCGAACCAGTACCAATGCCTACGTTTCCTGAATCGCTTACAGTAAACTGGGGTGTAGGTAGAGTACTATTATGGAAATTTAAATCTCCATCAACATCAACGCCAATCTGCCACGTTTCTGCACCTGCGTTTTCCTCAATGCTAATCGCAAATCCACTTGAGTTTGTCTCGACACTAAGTGGCGCTTCAGTTGCAGCAGCCCCAATGCTTACGTTGCCCGAGTCATCAAACGTAACAGATGCAGTTGTGCTTCCGCTGTTATAAAAACCTAGTGAGCCATCACTTTCTACCCCAATAGCATAAGCCTCAACACCACTAGCTTCTTCGATAGCTATAGCGTGATTATTCGCATTGGTCTTTACAGCAAGAAGCCCATCAGCACCGCCGCCAATACTGCCGATTTCTAGCTTCTCCGCACTCGCTGACCACACCATTTTTGGCGTCGTTCCTGTGTTTTCGTAGAAGCTGATGTCGCCTGTAGTGTGGTCTATTCTAAGCCTTTCGGTCGCTGTCGACCCATCATCTGATAAGGTTTTTATCATCAAACGAGAATTGCTTGACTGAAGCTGTGTGTTTTTGTCAGTAGTGTCAGTCTCGTATAGATTTAAACGTGTATTGGGAGCAGATATTTCTACAGCCCCATCCACAGTCAGCCCATCAGCCGTGATAGTCGATTGTACATTTAGAGGGCCAGTCATGGTATCGCCAGTGGTTTCAACAAAACCGGAGCTATCAATAGCAGCAGACTGCCAAGCAGAACCGTTGTAGATCTTCAGCACATTAATGGTTGTATTAAAATACTGGTCCCCAGCAGTCAGGGCATTCCCATCATTATCTGTTGTGGGATCTGAAGCCTTAGCCCCGAGATAGATGTCTGTAAACTCATCAAGCGCAGCCTCAGCCGCAACCTTAGCAGCTTCAGCCGCAACCTCAGAGGCAGACGCCTCACTAGCTTTAGTCGTTGCTATGCCAGCCTGTGTTGTTGCAATTCCGGCCTGCGTTGTTGCAGTAGCAGCATTTGCAGAAGCATTCTGGATATCAGTAATGTTTGTAGCGTTTGTGTTTACTGACGTAATATTAGTCGCAACCGTATTGACGTTAGATATATCACCAGCCACCGTGCCAATGTCAGCGCCATCAGCGGCAACCGTATTGATGTTGGCTGCGTTTACAGCAACAGCAATAACATTACCAATATCATCTGATACAATAGAAATCGAACTAACATTGTCAGCAAGAGAATCCATGTCAGCAATAACTGCCGGAGCGCTTAGTACGTTCATATCAGATACAGCATCGGCTGTACCCAAGCGGCCAATCTCTGTCGATACGCCGGAAACAGTAGTCACATCAGAAGATATACCTGCAACAACTCCAATGTCTGTACCGTCAGCAGCAACGGTGGTCACATCGGAAGATATACCCGAAACAGTAGTTACATCGCTATTTATGCCAGCAACAGTTGTAATGTTAGCATTGTTTCCTGCAACCGTATTAATGTTTGATGTATTACCTGCAACGGTTGTCACATTGGAAGATATGCCGGAAACTGTGCTTACATCTGTACGGATCGTATTTACGTTTGTAATGGCATCAGTGGCAACCGTGCCATCTTGGATCTCTGCCAAAGTCTTAATATCAGCAGAAATAGTTGCTAGTGAATCGACATCCGAAAGTGTTGGACCTGGCTCTGGGTCGCCCGTGGTCTCATTGAATCCAAGCACCGTACCCTTACGATCATCCTTGAGTGGAAGCTCTAAGTCAGTAAACACATCACCAGGGTTTACAAACAAACCACGCCCAAGCTTTTCATCAAGCTGTTGGGTCATAATCACGTTACTGTCTAGCTGTTCGTTCAAGCTAGAAGCCAGAAGATCCCCTGCTGTAACAAAGTCTGTGGTCCGAGAAAGCTCACGACCACCAATGATTGTAAGAACGTCAGATGCTATGAGGGCAGCAGTTAGAGTGATAGACCCCGTTCCATTTGCGTTAATACTGACCGTGTAATCAGTGGTAAGCGTTAGCTCCGTAGTCCCCTTGAAGACTGCGATATCACCATCGACCAAGATGTTGAAGGTAAAGGCATATGGACCGGTTCCGGTATTGCCTGTGAACTGAACCCGGCGGGTTACTGGATTAATTGCGATATCACTCATGTCGTTTTCCCGTTCCTTTGTTCACTCTATAGCAGATTAGTTCCATTTACTCAAACACGTTTGATAGATCTGGAGATCTTCTTGGCGTCATTTCCCCACGGCTCCACCAGTGGTTCTGACCATATTCGCGGCGGTATCTGGATTCCAGCCTGCGCTTCTTCGTTTCAAAATCAGGATCAGCCCACTTCTTTCCCTGGTCCAGAACCATACGTTCTAAAGCAAGTCGGGAATACCATAGAGATGAACCTGGGGTATAACGTCCAGCAAAGGTAAGGAACTCAGAGGCAACATTCGTGTCCTCTCCTTTGACGGCTTGTGTAAGATTGCCGATTGTAAGCTTTCTAAAGTCATCTGCAAATCCGACAACAGGACCGGCAAAGGTTTCTGCAAGCCCACGGTCGTATCTGTTTACATCTGAGAATAGGAAGTCTCCGTATATACCAAGCCCCCCACCCTGCATGAAAGCTGCGCCCCAAAACTCTGGGCTATCCATTGGCCTTGGATCTCGACCCTTGCTCATTTCCTTTAGCTGCATCGCAAGAGCGCCCATTAGCGTAGTGCTGATTAGTAGATCTGCGAAGTAAGTTCCCTTTGTGCCGGTAGTTGGCTGGGCCAATCCTCGCATGATGTGTGTATTTACCAGGGTAACACCAAACCCCTTATACATGGCAAAGGATCGTGTAAGCTCACCAGCAAGCGTACCTGGGCGGGTTTCGTCTACCAAAGCAGCACGGCCCCTAATCGATGTGCTGGGGACAGCAAAGTTAGTTTCTGTTTCCACCATTACCAAAAGGCTAGTGGCTAGATCACGGGCTAGGTCTGATCGTATGTCGGTGCGCGCCTCGATATCTTCAGCTCTGAGGAATGAAGCACCCTCATATTCATAAAGAGGAGTTGCTCTTACAATCTCCCAGCGATCTGCATTAATGTTGTAGTGATCTAATGTTTTACGCATCATCGGATCTAGCTGGTCAAACGTCTTGCCTGCGTTATCTGCAAGATTACCCAGGAACTCCATGCCAAACGCCCACTTGCCAGCGTTGGTCCAAGGGGAGAGCAATGAAGCCCTCATCACAAAGTCGGCTACTCGCCTAGTAACTTCTGGTCCAGATAGGTCTCCCACATAGCGCATCTGAGCGGCAGCGAGAGTTGACCAACCTTCAGCGGTAAGGCCCAACCTGACTGCAAGCTTACCCTTTTCCTCTAGGGATAGCGGGTTCATAAACTTTAAATAGTTCTGGACCATTTTAGTTTGAGGCAAACCAACCATTGTTCGAGCAATACGGCCAAAATTCATATCAGTTATAGCAGAGATAGCAGCAGCACCTAGCTGTGCTGATTGCAATACCTGTCGAATCCCTGCAAAACTGTAAGCTATACGGCTATCAACAGGAGCATTGATGTTTCCGTTTACGTTTGAGTACAGGGTATCTATGGCTGTACTCGACCTACGAGCAGCATTTTCTGCGGCTTGATCTCCAGCAGCATCCTTCTGCAAAGTCTGTTTTACAAAATTTACAGTGGCATTCGGGTTGGGGCCAAGAACTTCCATTAAAGCAATGTCACGAGACATCGTATCTATATGGCCCATCATCGCATCAAAGGCATTTGGATTGCCAAATTTTTCTTGGTACTCCATCCAGGCATCTGCATTTTTAAATACAAAGAATCGATGGTCCTGGTTGCGCAACGCAAGCGACTTGTTTCCAACCATAGATCCAGGCTTCAGTTTGTTAAAGCCATCTGTGACTATGGTTTCGTGAGCATCTCTCAGCGCAATTTCTAATTTCTCAGGAGAAAACTTTAAACCTGTCTGCTCGTCTATCATCTTGTTCAAGTCTAGCCGGGTGCGAATAAACTCATTCCACTCATCATAACTTGATTGACGCACCCTCATTGTGTCGTGCATCTGAGGCATACCCCAATCAGCTCTTTTAGGGATTGCTCCGCCAGCAGCGTTGAACCTGGTGCGCAAGTATTCAGCAGAAGCCTTCCAAGCCTGGGCCATCTCACGGGCAGCAGGGCTATCTGTTGATCCCTCGCTGAACACCTCACGAACCATATCTTTTAGATCAGCCTTATTCCTTGTCTGCCCAATAACATTGCGCCGAAACGTAGCTAAGAAATCATCGAGCTTGCGCGTGGCGCTTCTAGTAACGGCTTGCTGCACCTGGGCAACGCTATTAAATTTAGAGGTTTCGTCCTGTTCAAACAAAGCTTTTGCGGCGATGCTTTTGTCTGTCCGTCCTGTAATCGTGCGATAATTATTTAGATCGTTGTTGATTCGCTGCCAGGTAACAGCTTGAAGCATAGCGCGTCTCTTGCGCTCAGTTGCTATCTTCCTTGCAGCAACAGTTGTTTCCGTAGCAGCCCTAGCTGTCGCGGCAGCAGAACCCATTTGCCTGTTGTATTTAACCTCAAGCTCGTCAAACAATCCAAGGATCTCATCAGCCTTTTCTTGAGAGATCTGCCCTTCAGCAACACCGTCATTGATACAGTTTTTAAAAGTCATATTGTGCAGAACTCCAATCGAGCAATCATTGCATCCTCGCTATCCATCTCACTTTTAAGATCTCGCATCGTCACAGTAGTAGATTCAACCAAGCCTGTTTCTTCATTAAGCCTTTGCCCAATAGGAACTTCAAGATCCATGTTGACATCCGGCGACAAAGTGATATCTAAATCAATATCGGAGGTATCATCAATGATATTTGTTAATTGGGACGGACGCCCGGCTATATCCATTTCACCGACAGAAGCGGTTGCTGTTCTCAAGCCAGGTGGTCCCTGGACGCCAGTAGACGGACCAGATGTTTTCAACTCAGGCCGCGTAATACCAGACGAAGCAGCATTTATGTCAGCGTTTGAGCCTAGCTTCGGCAAGCTATCTATGCCGGACAACGCCCTAAACGATTGATCTTCTGCTTTCAGAGCATTTGAATACAGCTCCCTCATCTGCATAGCCAGATCTTCAGCTTCAGCAGGATCTTTAGAAGTGCGCATTCTTTCATAGAGCTTATGGCCGGTTTTGTTTTTTGCATCTAAAACTTTTGGCGACCATATCTGGACTTCGGAAACAATCCCGTTTGGCGTCCTAACTAATACTTTGCGATCGAAATATCCTTCTGGTGTGAAAGCCCAGCCCTCATCCAGTATTTCTGAATCACGCCCTAACCTGGCAACAATAGCATCAGCATCGTCAGCCGTATTAATTACAAAGCCGCCACGCGAGATATCCGTCATCTCTTTTGAGGAAGCATATGCTTTACGCTGCATCTTCTCTCGAGCAGTATCGATATTTTTTAAACCTGGGTTTTTAAATGAAACGCCAAGCTCACCCTCAAGGTCAGCACCGATCTTGGCAATATAAGACTGTGAATCTTCCGCGAGAGCATAGATATCGTCAACAGTTTCTACAGGCTGTCTAGCTTTTAAGTCTGCTTCTATTTCGGCATTAGTCCGTACAGGAGCCACAGGAGCCACCTCATCAGCACCGAACATATCGGCAATGAGCTGATCTGCCTGCCGTTCCGAAGCTACGCCTGACGGTTCATCGAATCCTTCGAGGGCTGGCTCGTCTGTAACTTGAGATCTAGTGATCTCCGGCGCACCATCGACAGCGCGTCCAATGTCGCCAGTAGATACGCGGTCGAAGTCGCCCGATTCAATTGCTCCTCTGACAGCATCGAGGAATCCACCTGTTGCTGCGACATAGCTGTTTGTGTCTCTGGCTGTTCTTGCTGCATCATTGAGGGCGTCTGAGAGCGGCCCTTTGCGGTTTGCAAGCGTTTGGAGGAGCGCGATCGTTTGGGCATCTGTATTCGCCTTTCTTTGGTTTACGTCCTTTACAAGAACATTTCCTTCTGCCTCTAATCTCTCAGAGTTTCTTACAAGGGTTTCAAATGCTGCCTTGTCACGGCGCAATTCTTTATAAGCCCGGTCCAGAACTTTAGCACGTTCTACATAAAGGCTTTCAGTTACCAGCTCTTCACCAAACAATGAAATCTGTTCTACCTGATCGGCATCAGCCTCACGAACCTGGCGAACAATAGCCTCTGCCTGGAAAGCATTGCTGGGATCTGCCTTAGCCAAAACCTCAATAGCTGCGTCCTGGAGACCTTCATCATCGATCAGCCGACCCACAATCGCACCGTAGTTTGGCGGCACAACTCCGTTTACAACAGCACCAAACGCAGTATCACTTAGGCCCATCATGTCCCTGGCTTGCCGTACAAGCTCAGAACGTGGCGGAAGCTCAGATATGCGACTAGGATCTACCCTGAGAACCTTTGCTGCATCTATGGACGTTCCTGTGCCTTCTGCAATGTTCTTCATTGCCGCGATCACACGGGCCTCTGGTGGCGTTATGCCATCTGTCTCACGAAGCTTGTAAGCAAATACCCGGATATCCTGAGAAGGATCTTGTGAACGTATGCGCTTTGCCAAACCAAGGCGCTGGTGTCCATCTGCAATAGCCATCCGGCCATCAGCATATTCATAAACAGTAACAGTACCGGCCTTGTACTTATCCCAGGTAGTAATCCCCTGGAGACGCTCAGTCACACCGAACTCATCTCCGCCCTCTTTAAACTGGAATGTCTTGGCATCCACCTCAATATCCATTGGGTCAAGATCGTAAATGACGCCATCTAGGTTATCTACCGATCGTTGCGCAGCCTGGGGACTAATTGGCGAAGTTGGCTCACTTGGAATGCGAGGTATTTCGCCCTGCCGTACAGCAGCACTAGCATCTGACAGTCGTGCCTCATGTTCAAATTCAGCCTCAATGCTGTTAGGAGACTGTAAAGGGTTCGAGGATTCAATGTCAGCTTGGTTGTCTAACGCATCAACTATAGCTTGGTCTTCTATATCCAAAGGCTTTTGCAATTTGTTCTTGAGAACATTCCAGCCTTTGAGACCCTGCTCTCCGGTCATTCTTATAGCTGCACCAGCAGCAGGCATAGCCGCGCCGAATGCAGCTTGCATACCTACGTTTTTAATGAAGTCCTCATAACTGTACTCTAATCCAAGTTCGTCATACCATTCCTTAACATCAAGCTCTGTTATAGCACCAGCACCAGCGTTCACAGCCGCGCTTTGCGCTATGTTTTTCCAAAGAGTTTTGGACCAACCTCCGAATGGCATCGTGTAAAGTGTGACAGGATCTCCAAATCCAGTACCCATTCCTCCAACGAATCTTGCTGCACCCCTGATAAAACCAGGGTTATTTCTCACAAGCTCCGCCATTTCCGCTTCTTTGTTTTCAACAAAGCTTTTCATGGTATCGTCTAAGAATTGAGGGTTTACTTTCCCCAGCTCAACGGGAAGCCAATCGCTATTCTGTTCAATATAAGAATAGATCTCTTCGGTCTTTGCTCTGTATCTTGTAGGCGAATTTTCAAACAACCAAATTGCTGGATTTTCAAATTCACCACCAGTTGAATTAAGCTCTTCAACAATTGGAGACCAAACATCAAGCAACGTAAAGTTCTTACTGTTAGAACCAGTGCCGCCCGTGTATTTCGTGGCATCAAAAGCCCCTGTCAAATTCTCCGTAATAGAATTAGGTGCTTGAGATATTCCGTTTTGAGGAAGAAAATCTAAGGAATCTGGTTTGTCAAAGTTCATTGGACGGCCTCAATTAACTTCAGAATATCAAACCTAAAAGGTGCGCCACTTAAATCAGTAACATATTTCGGCTCACCGTACTGAGTTGACCCAAAAGTAATACCAGCCATATTGCCACCCAGAGAAAGAACCTGCCAGTCATTTTTAGTATTTATTATTCCGTCACCATTTACTGAACTCAAAATACCCGCACTTACGACCTGATTGCTTGCTGCATATGCGGAGCTAAAATCAATATTGTTTAATGCGTTTTCTATAGCTTCAGCACTAACACCGGCAGGCAAAAGAGTATTCTTTCCGCGAACTTCTTGAATGCCGCCAACAGAAACCCCGTCAGAAGACTTCATTCCAGAAGCCATTTCAATTGACTCTCTCCATAAGTCTGCGGAAAACTTATCTTGGCCCTGAGAAATATCAGCGTAAATCAGTTTTGCAGTTTCCTGTATTACTCTTTTGGTATTAGGTGCAAACTTCAAAGCCTCATCTGTTAGTTTCAAAAATATAGATTCTGTGTTTGTAGGAGTAAAATCATTTATCTTGTTGCCAGCTTTTAAATACTCAAGACCCCGAAGCGCAAAGTTGGCGGCGCTCATATTTTCTTCATTTACCAAAGCGCCAATACCAGCGAACTCTGGAGAAGAGCTAGATATTTCTGAAAGCATCTGTGGAACCGCTGGACCTCCCCCTTCGACAATACTGCCGAGGAAAGACATCAGTTTAGACCTATCTGTCTGGGGCGATTTTAAAAACTCTGTAAGGAGATCTCTCTCTTGAGCAGTGAAAAATTTAGGCTCTATGCCATACTTAGATGCAATTACCTGAGCATCATAAACACGCTTTTGAACATTGGCGACAACATCCGGGTTTTGTGCAGTCGGATTTATAGTCGAGATTTGTATCTGATTATTATTAGTATCCTTAACCCCAACATTCATAGCGAAAGTTAATGGATCATTTGCAAGCTGAGTCTCCATGTTGCTCAACATTTTTTCAGCAAGATTCAATTGTTTTAGCTCAATAGATGTATCAACCCCTTCTGCACGGAGACCCGACATATAATCAGCAATCTCTTTTGGGGTATATGACTGCAATATTGATCCAAGTTCGCCGGTTTCTAATAAAGTTCCAAGCTCCCCTTCCAGATCTCCACGCAAATTGGGTGGGATTTCAGTAAGCCTTTGCACAAGACTCGCCATGTCTTCAGGATTTACGGCTATACCTTTGTCAACGATATCTTGGAATGTGGTCACATCGCTTGATAAAGCATCAACAATTGGCTGGAACTCTGCTTTTTCTGCATCAGACGCAGCCTTAATAGCTGCTTTAGCGGCTGTTAAATAAGCTTGAGCAACCTGCAATGTTTCAGCTTCTAGTAAGGTGTCAATGCCAGCTCCACCCAATCCCTGTATCCCAGACTTGAGAGTTTCAACTTCATTATAAAGATCTTCGGCAGTCATGGATCTATATACAGATGCGTTTTCGGCGTTAAACTCTAAGTCTGCAATAGCAAGCCTTGCTGCGGCTCCTTGATCCCCCAGGGCATCTGCGCGCTGCTTCAGAGTAGCAATTTGTTTTTCAGAAGGCATCCCACCCAAAGCAAGAACTCTCTCCAGTTCTGCGACTTCCGATACAACAGCGTTATTCTCACCCTTGGTTACGGCAAGAGCAGAATTGTAATCTGCTTTAAGAGATTTTCTAACACCTTGAGTTTGAGATAACGTCATACCAGGGAGAGCCTCTGTCTCCATAACCTTGAGCATTTCCTGCTTTTCTTCGAGTGAGGCAGTGTTAAATTCATACACTAGCTTTTCTTTGTAAGCAGCATTGTAAACATTTTCTGCAAATTCAGTGGCTTCCAGTTCTGTAGCTCCAAGTCCGATCTGAAGCTCCGTTTCAACAGCGATCTTTTTGTTTATTTCCTCCATCGTCATACCAGGGAGAATGGCCGATTCTAATACGCTCTTTGCTCCACGTTCAGCAGCATTCGATCTTTTTACAGCCTGCTTTTGAGCCTGCAATTTAACATAATAATTAGAATACTTTTCAGTCGCAGTAGCAGCCGCGCCTTGCAAATTAACCTTTAAGACAGAAGATGCTGCTGGATCTATTACCCTGAGAGACTCAGAATAACCGTCCGTTACGTCTGCAAGCTGTGATTGAATAACTGAGAAGGGAGTTTCGTTTTTTTCACCGTCAGTTAAAATACGGGAGATTTCAATTTCAGCAGTGTTTTGTATTTCAGCAACGGCAACGCGACTTCCAAGCTCATACGCCGCACGATCAGCAATGGTAAACGCACCACCCTTTTCATCAATAGCCTCTAGTGTTGAGACCGCTCCCTCTTCCTGCACTCGCTCTTGACCGCGAATTGTAGCAGCCCTAGCAGCTTCCTTAAAAGCAAAGTCGGACATACGATTAAGTTGCTGAGAAAGGTTTTGAGAATACCTTGCTTGTTCCCGCGTATCAGCGAAATCAATGCTACCTGGTTGACGAGTTCTTACACCTAGTCGCTGATATCGTGGGAGCTGTGCCATTCTTTAACCTAACCTATGATAGTTGACCGGCCATGTAAGCCGCTTCGCCAATACTCGCAGCCGCGCTTACATTTGCACTTAGCTGGGCTGTTCGACCAGCAGACCTGTATATTCCAGCCTGTTGTGTTGCCTCACCTAGAGCAAGAGCCGCGTTGTCCTGGGCAATCGCAGCCTCTCTGCTACCCTCAGACAAAGCAAACATCTGCATAGTTGCCGCCGATCCAGATGTAGGATCTACCCCACCAGCACCGGCACGGGCAATAATTGCAGACAATGTTTCATTCAAGTTCTGCAAAGCATCAGCGCCCTGCTGCTTATAAGCGATGGCTTCTGAACGGCCCTTTAACTCAGCAGCCTTAGCTTGCTGTTCATAACTGGCCCGTTGCGCAGCACCGACATCTCTCTGCGCACTAGCCGCAGCAAGCTTACTTCCTACTGATACTATCGGGCCTATGACTGCCATTGCTTCCATGTCTTAACTCCCTACGCTCAACCGGTACTCAAGACCGAGAACAATCATTTCCAGCGGAACATTCTGGCTAATAGTAATCTGCCCCGTTCCACTATACCCCAGCAAGCCATGCACAGTTTTTATGCCAGTGAAAGGCTCAACGGGCGAATCCAACACATCTTCGCCAAAGTTTCTAAACGAGATCTGCTTGCCGTTAATCGTCATATCCTTCGTGCTGTTCACAATAGCATCAACCTGGATAATACGTTTCTTAAAGCCCTGCACAGATCCAGAAGATAGCACCGGCTCCGCAGGCATTGTCCTGGCTGTGACCGTGTAGTTCAAACCAACCTGGTAGCTAGACGTAGCAGCAGAAGCAAACGTAACTGTGTAAGGAGATCCTGGGACCGTCTGTTCTGGCTCTAGAACGCCATCTCTAATGATCTGGACTGTCTCCCCCTCAAGATGCTGTAACGTCACTGAGGACGCCGCTCCTCCCTCCTTAGCGCTATCTAGCGTGAGATCTGGGTCAAACTTCTCCAGCATATAGTTGTCAGTGCCATCAATAGTCCGTTTAACGATCACATAAACATCTGCAACCTCAACGCCCACAGCTATAAACTCACCGTCTGTTGTGAACCGGCTTGGCGCAATAACATTCTGACCAACCAAGATAGAGTAAACCGCCATAGATCCGTCAGTACCGTTAACCACAAACAGGCGATCCGATTCATCTGTAGACGCAGCCCTACGCGCCGCCATGTCCACAGGATCTTTTAGCAAGTGAGAGCTTAGGGCAGATATGTTCTGCACCTGATAGGACGCTGTAGTGTCGCCAAACTGGAACACGTTGATAGATTTACCCTGGCGCTGAATAAAGATTGACGCACCGTTCAGCTCTTCTATTGGAATACCAGACTTTGATCCAAGCCGTGTCTGTGGCCGTACAAAGAAAGTCGAAGGAGTAATTGGCTCATTGGTCCCTTGTAGGATTACAAACTCACCACCTGTTGTGAAAATCCGAAAGTCGTTGCCAGAGAACAAGTTGACAATAGTATTGAGCTGATTGGTGTTGATCGTTGCCTCAACGCTCTCATCGTCAAGTCCAGTACCGGCGTTGAAATCAAAGTAATTAATTACACCAGAACCCCAGATCGTATTTGGCCGAGACTTAGATCCACCAAAATACAACCGGCCCTCATGGAATGCAGCTGACCTGGGCCAACCGCGAGTGCTGGACCAAACATCTTCGTAACCATGTTCGCTTTCCCAGAAACCAGCAGTAACAGCATCGGTATCAAAGAAATCAACCTCTGTAACGGCCTTCATTACCGTGTCAGAAACATACTCTACATACCGAGCGCGACCAAAAGTGCTTGTGACTTGAGCGTATTCACCGACAGCGGCCTCCGCAAATGCAGAAACTTTATAGCCAGTGGTGTTATTGGGAGCAGTATCCCATGGAGGATAAACAGTCAGCACCTTAGTAGAAGCAACATAGTCCTCAACGTGCCGCGTCTGACCTGATCCAGTACCAGAAGTTAAAGTAATAAACATACCGTTTGGCTGATCGTCAGTGGTGTAGCTTGTTGCTGCCTTGAGAGTGATCGTATTTGAGCTTCCAGCTTGTGCCGTACCGGTGTCATTAGTCATTGACGAAGCTGTAATCGTAATGTTTCCAGTTGTGGCGCTGGGCGTGATCGTAAAGTCTGGTTGATGCGTGTCAAAGGCATAAGCATACTGAGGAAGGTTTGTCAGAGGCAAGTTTTCCAACGTCCAGCTTGTGTCACTATTGCGCACAAGTCTCTTGGTTTGAAGATCCTCATGGCACAGGATAAGCGTATCAACAGCCTGGGTATAGTTAATCTCGTCCAGCATAGCGGTAGTGATATCGGTTGCTGTAATATAGTCATTGCCAGATCCGTTGATATTCGTCTGCAAGACACCAGCCTTAAAGACATAGATCCTCTGAGTGACAAATACCAACAGGTAGCTATCATCAACGCTAAACTCAAAAGGGATTACTTTGAAGTCACTAAAGCTTGAGCCAAAGTCATAGATAAACTTTGTGCCATCACGGCGCTTAAAGCCCCCTTGAGGCTGAATGATTACATTCGTAGCTTCCTCAAGTGCGTTTCTGTATTGCTCAAGGTCGGTACGAGCGCGGATAAGCGGATCAAGCTCACCAACCGAGAAGTTCGTTTGGAACTGCATAATCCGCATTTTAGTATCTCACATCAATAAGAGAATAATCCTCAATGATCTGCGGCGGCTTACCGCGACTATCTATGTTCATTGCCTCACGCATCAAGCCACCACGGTTTGACTCACCGGGTGAGCCATATGCCAAGGCCCGAAAGTAGTCTGACTTGCTAATCTGATCGGTAATTGTAAAAGCTAACTCAGCAGCCATTGAGGTGCGGAGAAGGCGCACAAAGTAATTTGGCATTTTGCTTTCATCGATTGTACCTTGGTAGTCGATAAAGACCTTCTCGAAATTTGTGTAGAGCTGATCGCCGTAAACTTCCCATCCATACCGGACAGGGTTCTCGCCAATACCAGCGTTTGTAAATAAGGCCAAAACGCCAGAGAGCATATCTCCCGGCATTTGATAGGCATACTTCCATTCATCTATGGGAGCGGTAGAAAGACGATTTAGCTGAACTTTCTTAACGCTCCAGCTCCATTGATAGTTTGAAAGCAGCGAGTCACGGAGATCTGGATAAAGTCGATCACAAGCCTGGGCTGAGTCAGATCCTTCTGTAAAAGAAGAAATGGGCGAAGCGCCCAACAGTATCAGAGCATCCGAGCATATCGAGAGTGAAGTATCACCAGCAGCCATAATCGTTCTCCGTAAAGGGTGGAAGGGGCCAGAGTACCCAGCCCCTCCTTACTGAATTTACTCAGTGCAAGATATCTTAACGATACCTTCGGCATCAATAGCGACTGATCCGGCAGAGAACATAGAAGCGACCAAGAAAGACGTTTTCTGTGGTACATAGTTTACTTCTGTTTTCTGTGACATGGACTCAGCATAACCCATTGCGTCTTTGTGCCATGCAAAGCAAGTGCGAGTGGAAGGCTTAGGAATGCCGCCCTCGTCACGATCACCCATGGTCAGGATCTTGAAACCCATGAATGTATCAATTTCACCTTGTACCAGGGCTTTTACAGACGCAAAGTCTGAACTGGTAACTTCGGTTTCACCAAGCAAGGCATCCAACTGAGAAGCGTGCATAAGCAAGTTACGACCTTCAGACGGTACGTTCTTCTCATTCATTGCTTTTGCAGTAGCGCGAAGCTTGTCAATGTTCATGTTGCTGGCTGTACCACCGATTCCTGTTGCAACTGTTGATGTGCCTGTAGCAGCATTCAGCGCATCAATCATCAACTGGTCCATACGGCGCGCAATCGACTTGGATACTACTTGAACTAGCTCAGAGCGTTCATCGAAGTTAATGTGAGACTGCATGAAAATGTCAGAGTATTCCGCTGCAATGTAGTCTTCCATTGTTGCAGTTACCTGAGCGTAAGTCACGTTCAGCGGAGTCACATCGGCTTGTGGTGTGCGAGTTGTTGCAACACCCTTGCCAATTTTAGGGAATTTTACTGTATTACCAGCCACACCTGTGCGAGTACGCATTGTACCACGGAGAATGGATTCGGCTTGGTACGCTTGTTTAACCTCTGAATCAAAGAGTGTAACAAACGCGGTTGAGACGTTGATCGACATGGCAAAAACCTCATTTTGCGTTTCTATTAAACGCTTCCGTTATCCGAGGTTTCGGGCGGTCGCTTGCGCGTTATGGCCGCGCCAACCAGTAGATTACTACATCTAACGGGCCGAGCACGGTTAGCCGTTAAGGCTAAAATACACGCAAGCGATATTTATTGCAAGTCTCTATCACTTCTGCTGAGATTGGAACCACTTTTGCTCCACCTGAGTGCGCCAAGCAGCATCACTTTGCCAGCGCGGATCAGAAATAGCAACCTGTAGATCCTGCTGTGTCATGGTCTCTTGCTGGATCGCAGGCTTAATAGGAATGTTCTCATTCGTGATTGACTGGTGATACTTCAAGAAAGCATTGATCGCGTCAGCATTGTTCAGAGAATAAGCTATCGCTTCACGCTCAGAGTTGTTCAGAGGAGCTTTCATAAGAACACGCTCAGTCATTTGGATCTTCTCAGAGGCATTTGCCCCTAGCTTCTCCATCTCCGCGCGCTGATCGTACTGTACGCTCTCTTGCTCATCCTTAGACAAGGCAAGTACACGGCCTGCAAGATCTTCGAATGCGCCCTGGCTAATCCCGTTTTCTTTAGCCCAATCCTGATATACGGCGACAGTCGGATCGTCAGAGTCCAAACCCTGATCCGCAAGTGCAGATACATCATACTCTTCCGGTGCTTTATGCTTTCCGGCCTTAAACTTTTTCTCAAGCTCTGCATAACTCTTTGCCAGCTTTTCAACATCTGGGCCGTCCTCATCCCAAAATTTTTCTGGATAATAATCTGGCCGCTCTAACGGCTCATCATCACTTGCAGCAGCAGGCTCACCCTGCGGCTCTTCATGCACAGCAACCGGCGCATCCTCTTGAGGAGTGCCCGGCTCTGCCACGTTAATCATTGGGGCGTCAGCCTCCACTTGTTCTGCCATTGCTTCAGCCATTGTTTGACCTTTCTATTCTTTTCTCAATCATGCGTACCATCTCTGCCATGCCTGTCCTTACATAGCCGAAACTCGCATCCTCTCCAGGAAACCAAGTCGGTTGCTCAATCGTTATGCTGCGCAAATGACTTAGAACACGTTGCCCCTCTGTGCTTTTAAAAACCTTGCCGTATAGAACATCTATATCAGCAGCCTTTGGGCTTTCGCTTATTGCTTGGGTTAAACCTTCCCACCCATCGGGTGAACTCATTGCATAGCCTCCATTGTTGCTCCACCATCATTAGCAGTCGGCGGCCCTTGTTCGGCCATTGCTTGCGCCTGCATCTGTTGCATCATCATTTCTTGCTCTTCCGCTGTGGTAAGCAAGTCCTGTTTGATGTTCATTTTATCGGCAATGAATGCTGTGATCCGTGGGATCGACAATGCCATCTGACCCTGTGGGCCTAGAGAGTTGGCAATCTGCATAAACTGCACGATATCGTTTACCTCTTGTAACTTCTGGGCCTGAGCCAACGGAGCCACCGGCGTAACCTTGACCTCTACACCATTAACCTTGAGCGGCAGATCGATGTAGCCAGCTTGGTCCATCACATAGAGAATGCGCGATACCAGCGGGATCATAGTCTCATCAATCAATCGACCAAACGCAGAACCCAAGTTAGAAGCCAGCTCACGGGATCTCTCGGCAATCTCAGTCGCAGACCGGGCCGACATATTGTCAGGCGGCAACGTGTCATCCATCAAGATCTTCTTAATGTTCATGCGCAGATCATTCATAACGATCTGGCTTGTGTTAAAGTCACCGGCACGGGGCAGAGGAGACAGGGACGGACCCTGTGCGCCACCGTTACGAGCCACACCAATGATTGCACCAGGCTGAATCTTTACGTTCTGAGGGTTAAGAACGCCATCGTCAGCAGCAGTATATACGCCAGAGATCGACAAGGAAGCATTCTTCAAAACTAACTCAACGGTCTTGTTTAGCGTCTTAATGTCAGCAATCGCAGTCACCAGTGGGCCACGGCCATAGATCTCACCGGCAACCTTCATGTAACGCGCAACTATAAATGGCGAAGACTTCATGGTGCGGTAGACCAGATCTTGCCGCTTACCAGGCCAGATAACATGATAGCAATATATCGCTCTTTCGTAATCATAGATCACAGCATCCATAAGATCGATCTCTTTAGATGGTGATCGTGATATCGCATCTACCAATTCCGGCGTCATTTCAGCATCAGGGAACTCTTGAGGTATCGCTTCAGCCTTCATTCTTAGCTTGCGATAAACATTATCGACATTGCCGAATGTGCCTTCTTCAATCGAAACGAGATACTGAGGGATCGGTGTAAAACGGATCGGAGTTGCCTCATCACCAGGCGTCACCATCATTACAGCAGTACCCACACAGAGATCCAGAAGGAACTCGCCCATAGCCAGATCAAAGTTAGTCTGGCGCATTACCTCAAACATCCGTTCAGTGTACGCATCAAGCGCAGCTTGAGCCTGTGGCTGTTGTTCTTTTGGGATGCCAGTGCCAGCCTCTAGGCGACACCATTGCTTCTGAGGTGGGAACAAGCCAGCCTGTATGCGGTTAGCAAAACGCTGAGTGGCTGAGATAGCTGTGGAGTCAAACACACGGCCCATCTTCTTCTGACCGGCGGTGTTACCCTCATAGTTTCCATCGTACATATTGCGCTGCGGCAGAGCAAACTCGTAGCAATCCTCATAGATAGTACGCCATTGATCCTTGCGGGATTGGGCCTTGGCCTCACGCTCCATGATCTCTCTTACGTCTAGCCGAGCCATCTCATTATCCTTTTTTATTACGGTTAGCGAAGTTACGCGCTGCCTCTACCGATCCAAAACCCCATGCCTTTAGGGCAAGAGCCTTGCGGGTGGGTTCACCCTTCTCATTTTTCATCGGGCCTTTCATCCCAGCGAACCTAGCAGCAAAGCTAACACGCCGGGGATTAGTCCCTGTCTTGACGGGAGCCTTTAGATTACCCCCATCTTTACGCTCAAAGTGCTTACGGCCAGCCTCATTGAGACCACCCTCCGGATTTTGGTGCGCCTTCTTTACCATAACTTACTTCTTTGGCTTGGCAGCGGCCTTCTTGGGCGCAGCTTTCTTCTCAGGAACCGCAGCCTTTGCCTCAACAGGCTTTGGTCGAATGTGTACGCGGGGATCTGATTTGATTTGAGTCATGTCGAGCCTTTCTAATCTACAAAAATTAGCTTCATTTTTTTAGCCATGGTCTGAGCGGCCTCATACTTCTTTCGCCGAGCTTTGCCCTTTTTTATCTTGGCTTCTCTTTCAGCAGCCCTGGCAGAAGCAACCTGTTGCTCTGGAGTGGGGCCAGCTGGAGCGCGAGAATAACCAGGGCCATCATCGCTTTTGTTGCTGTTAGCCATCATATTCTTCAACATTGCAGCAGACTTCCTGCTTCTTAGAGTGCTTTTCTTCATGGATACTGGAGCGCCCCTTGGCTTTGACGCTCCAGAGAAAGCTCTGCCAACAGACCTAACAGCATTGTTAAAGTCCATCTTAACCTGCTGTGAGAAACTGGCCATCAGTCACCCCCGAGCTTAGTCTTTAAATTCTGCGAGTCTGGACCCTCACGCCGAGCGGGGGAGAACAATAAACGCATACCACCAGTTCTACGAAGACGGCGGCGGCGTTGAGCGCCTTGCATTTCTGACCTCTCTTTAGAAGTCGCACGTTCCTCTGCGCGAGTTCTGGCCGTTTCAGCATCTTGCTCTGCACGAATTTGTGCTGCTGACTTAGGAGGGGGAGCCGAAGATCCACCACCACCAAATAATCCACCCATGTTAAAACCTCACCATCATGTAGTAGTCGGACCCGTCTGGCCCATACTTTCTCATAACACTTTCTACCTCAAAACGTAGTGCCTTGGCAAACCTAAATGCGGTATCGTTATTCGTGTTTACGCAGATCTGTAGCCTTTTTATGCCGTTATTGGCTATTGCGGTATCGGTTAGTTGCTTAGAAGCCCGTATAACCGATATCGCATGGCGCTCAATCTCTTTTCCAGGGATCAGCCACATCTCCGCAACGCCATCCCAAAAGGGGCGAATGCCAAACGCACAGACAACCTTACCTCTCCCGATACCAGACCAGCTCATCCCGTCTACGGCGTGATCCCAGACATAGTTAATGTAGTTAGGTATCACGTTAGCAAAGTCTTTGTTCTCTTCTTTAAGGTTTATCCTGGCTAAATGATCGTAGGTCAGCGGGACGATATGCTCATCGTGGCCCATTCTTACCTGGGGCAGTTGGACTAAAGCCATTAGAAGACCTCGAAATCTGTGCTTGCGCTGAATGTTTGCCCACCCGCAAAGCTTCCGCCATAGGTTCCGCGCCGCAATCTGCGTTGCTCACCGCCACCGAGCATAAGATATCCAAACGCATCCCCGCAGTGAGAGTGCTCATTCTTTACCGGCGCATCTTTAAACCGATCCTGCCCAGCGCCCATAGACACACGCTTGAAAAAATAGCCGCCACTCAGAGATTTCCGCAGCCGCAGGCACTTCTTGCTAACGAGAAGTCCAGGTTTACCACCAACCAGCCGGTTCATAGGAGCCGCAGCAGCCTCACGCCTTACATTGAAAGCATTGCTATCTGTCGGCTGTGCGCGAAACCCAATAGACTGCAAGTGATCGAAGGCTGTAACCTCGTAGATCTCGTCACGCTTGTTCCCAGCAGGGTCTCCCCAGATCTGCACCTCTGCTTTGTTGAAGCTTGCAGCGATCTTGCCTATCAACTCTTGCCCAAAGCGTTCAAGCCCCATGTCAAATGTGACAAGCTCATCAAGGATCTTCCACGCACCGCCAGATGTTCTCTGCCCAAAGATAGCCGCCGGTGTCAAACCAAAGTCAACGCCGATTTGTAACGGGTATTGCGGATCATACTGCACATCCGCAGACATCATTTCATCGTCATACTCCGGCCAAACCGGCCTGCCTTCCTGCACGAAGGTAAACTTGCCCTCTGCATAGCACCTGATCCAATCAGCGTTCTTCCCGCCGAGAAGTTGCTCATAGTAACCATCAGGCAAATGCGTCTTGTTCTCCGCAGAAGGATTAACCATCCACCACTTGCCACCGGAAAATACAAAACCATTCGCTTCCGGGTTCTCTGGTAGATCCTTGGCAGACACCTCCAAGACACCACCTGGCTGACGAAAGAACTTCCACGGGAACCGGCCACCGATAGGGTTCTTCTCTGACAGCTCATGCCACCAGTGATCCGCATCGGGCGGGTTAGTATCCATGATAATGCCATACCAGGACGCACCACCATCGGATTTGGTAGGATAACGGCCAACGCGGTGGGTCAAACCATCGATCACAGCCTTTGGTAGCTCTCTAGCCTCATTCACCCACGCACCAGTTAGCTCCAATGACAGCAGCTTACGCACATCTTGGGGCGTAGAAAGAGCCATGAATATAACTTCACAGTCAATACCAGGGGCATTATCTCTGCTGGGGAGTTTAAGATGGTGGGTAATAGGCGGTTGCCAGCGCATCTGACCCCATACATCTTCCGGGAATAGCTCCTGCCAGGTCTTAATCGTAGTTGTTCTAAGCTCTGGATAGGTGTTGCGCACGATCACAAACCTGGAATACCGTATGCCGTCACGCGGAGAGGGCTTTTGCTGGACAGCTTTTAACATAATCTCAGCAGCACAGCCGTATGACTTGCCCGATCCCACCGGACCCATCAGGCCGCGAACAAAAGACTTATCGTGTAAAAACTTCCAGACCGTAGCAGACTTAGAGAAATCCAAGTTCATGCTGGGGAGATCAGTCATCGTCAGCCTCATACGTTGTGGTGATCTCTGGACCCTTCATGTTGATCCCAATGATCGAAGGCTTGTCCACGTTCTTCTCTACATCGAGCAAGCCACTAGCCTTAGCCAGAACGCGCAGAACACTCACCTTGTCAAACATCTCAATCGTTGTGCCGTACTGACCAACCGTAACCTTCTTGATCGCAGCCAATGCTTCCGAAGGGATCTCATCTAGCGGCTTAACCTGACCAGTGTGAAGATCAATGATGTCAGTCATACGAGCCGTACCCATCGCAATCAGCTCAGTCGCAACAGCCTCTTTGTTCTGAGCCAAAGTCTCCGACCGGCCAATCCGGCGCTGCAACACACGCGCACCACCAAACCGACCAACCGGCGGGATAGGTTTTATCTTATCCTCTTTCTTTCTAGCCATTAGTACGGAATTTCATCGTCCAGCTTGCCAGCAGCAGGAGCCGCTTGCTGAGAACGGTTGCCATCATCCTCAAACAGCTTCAACCAAACCTCACCCTCCTTGTTGGGTAAAGGCAATCCCTCAAGCTTGATGCTGATCCCCTTGTCATTCTGAAAGGCAATGCCATGACGAAGCCAAACAGGCTTATCCCGACCAGGCACTTCCTTCGCTTGCACAACACTAAATCGCT
>UEXM01000996.1_pt1 | contig 26302 bp, 10 predicted proteins | sample 1796661 | NCBI WGS metagenome assembly UEXM01 (sample SAMEA4772469, study PRJEB27181) | metagenome
CTGAGTATGGTCGTGGTCCAGCGTCACCGCCTTCGCCCCCTGAAGATCCTGCTATGCTTTTTCCATTTGTACCGCCTGGAGCACCACCACCAGATCCTCCTGCAAATGCTCCACCACCTACTGCGATGGTCATGGTCTTTCCTACGTTTGATGTCATTGAAATACTTGTTGCTGTCACGTAATGTCCAGCGGCACCCGTGCCTCCAGGACCACCTGCGTCAGATCCTCCTGCACCTCCACCACCACCCCAAAGATGAACATCTATAGAAGTAGTGCCAGCCGGTATTACGGCCTGTTGTAGTGTACCTGTGTAGTTGAATGTCTTGACGACTGTTACCATGGGATTACGACTCCCTTACGAACCAGAGGTCTCCGTTTGCACCTTGACCTGATGTGGGTGCAGAGGTTTCTACGTATCTATTTCCAGCAATACTGTTACTGCTGTCATCGGATATAACCGAACCGCCCCATAGTTTCAATGATTTAGTAGCCTGCCCTGTTGTTATCACGTCTGCACTAGTAGTTGATGATGATGACGTAATGTCAGAACCAACAGCGGCCAGTGTTAATGTGGTTACTTTCAAGTTACCTGTTGATGAATCTGTTGTTAAAGGTTTAGTACCTTTGTTTCCATCACCATCGTCTGTCATGTCTGACAATAGCAATAGTTTAGAATATGTTTGGTTCTCACCTGCTGTCCAACGGTTCTCTGAAACATCATAGAATAATCTAGCGTCATCTGTGTCACCAGTCTCAACAATTACACCTGAGTCTACTTCTGAATTTCCATTGTTTAATTTTATAAAAGCATCATCGTATGTGTTTACGTTTACTGAAGTTGCATTATACTCTCCGCTGACATTAAGGTTACCAGTGATAGTAAGGTTACCTACCATGTCTATGCCGCCGTCGGCACCTGTAAGTTGTAAAGGTGTCTTTGTAGTTCCACCGTCGTTTACCGTAAATTTTAAATCTTTGTCCTGTGATGTCTGGGCAATGGTAACATCGTTGCTTGAAACCGTTACTGTTAATTCTTGTGCATCACCAATTATGATTCCTGAGTCTGTGTCTACTGTCAGTGCACCTGTTGTGGTGTCCGCCGCATCTGTTCTCAAGAAGTTACCACCTGCTATCAATGTGCTTGAAGTGTTTGACGTTCCTGATACATCAACAATTCCTGTCTGTGAACTAGATCCTTCGAATACTGCACCTAGTGTTGAGTTTAATGTTAATCCTGCTTTGATTGAAGCAAAGCCTGTCTGCGTCACACTTGGTGTGAATGTTTCTTTTGAAAGTATCGCTACTCTTGTGTTGCCTGCATACATTGATGAAACGACTTTGTCTCCACCCGAACTACCAAGCGTCTCAATCTTCCAACCCGAAAGTGTCTGTCCTGATGTGTAAACTGGTCCAACTAGTTGGAATGCTGATCCTGTGTAGACATACAGTTGGTCATCGTCTGAATCTGTCCAAAGGTCTCCTGCTGACGGCGAGGTAGGTGCTGTTGCTTGTGATGTCGCTCCTCCTGTCGGTTCAAATGCTGTTCCGTTGTAAACTTTTAATTGTCCTGTGCTAGTGTCAAACCACAACTCACCTTTTAGAGGTCCTGTGGGTGCCGATGTTGAAGCGGCGTTCTCTAATAATTTTACTAGGTTTTCATTAAGACCTTCACCAAACCCTGAGAAGCTCTTACCGAACAACTGCAACGAAGTGGTGTTATCTACCGTTCCGTCTGTGATTGTTGTTACTACTGATCCGTCTGTTTTGTTAATTGTGTACGCCATTTGTAACTATTTAGCACCTTCCTACTACTATATTGATTACGCCTGTTTCATCAGAATTGTATGATTCTAATGCTTTTCCTATTACACTTCCCACTGGTGGGTGTTCTGATTTTGTTGCACATCCTGTTCTTTCTGATGCCACTAGCATTGTGCCTTTTGAAATAATGCCATGCACTTTGCATTTTACTTTTCCGGCCAATGCAACAGGTTGTCCATCTGATTTTGAATTCATTATGTATGCAGGGTTTTCACTTATGACGCCTGCTACTCTTGTATCATACTTTTGCTCTGTTGTAGTAATTTCTTTAGTACCGCCAAACACTACCACCGTTCCCACTTCATAATTGTTGTCAGTTTCGTAGATCTCAGCCAAGTCAGCGTACTGCGCCGATGTTGCCTTTGCGTGTACGGTGCTATAACCTTTGCTTGACGTACCTATGTCATATGATGCATCGGCATCCGGGGCAATGGCCTTTGATGTTATAGTGCCTGCCATTGTCAGTGTGCCCATTGTGTTGGCGCCTGAGCTTGTTAGATTACCTGTCACGTTACCTGATAACGCGGTTGTGACCGATGTTGCTGTGATCGTACCGTTTACTTCTAATGCTGTGCTAGGTGTTGTTGTACCAATACCTACCCTTGCAAGAGATCCATCCACTGTCATCACAGTGGTTGTAACACCACCGTCGTTTACTTTGAAAGTTATGTCTGTGTCTACCACTGTGTTCGCCACTACTACTCCAGTGCCATCCACTGTTATCGATAAATCACTGTCAGATCCTACCGAAAGTCCTGAATCATTAATGACACCAAGTGTGCCTGACGTTGTGTCATTGGCGTTTGATCTAAGATAGTTTGCCGCCGCAACACCGCCAAGTTTGTCTGAGTCTGTTGATGTGCCTGCAAACCTTAAGTCAGATATATCCGTTGATAATGTTATACCTTTTGTTACTGATGAGAAACCTGCTATCGCCGACTTCGGAGTGAATGTGTCCTCAGAAATGATTGCAATAAGATTTCCGTCATTGAAAAGTTTTGTTATGTTCTGTGTAGCATCATTGGAATCTAAAATGCTGTCGAATGTAAATCCGCTTGTTGTACCTGTGGAACTAGGTGGTCCTACCAACACAGATGCTGTGCCGTTGTAGTAGTACATTTGTCCTGTATCCGAATCTATCCAGATGTCTCCTGCGGCCAAATTATTTGGCGCCGTCGATTGGTAAGGTGCACTTCCGCCTGCTGTTTGGAATGATGTTCCGTTGTATACCTGTAATTTAGAATTAGTCGAGTCCCACCATAATTGACCTTCTATGGGTTTGGTAGGTGCTGAAGTGTTTGAAAAATTTTCTAAAAGTTGTAAGAAGTTCTCAGCAATCAACTCTCCGTAACCTGCGTATCCTTTTCCTATAAAACTTAGATCAGTCTGTGTGTTTACAACACCGTCCTGCACAGTGTAGGCATTTGGTGATGCCGAACTATTTGTTTTGTTTACAGTGTATGCCATTAGTATCCTGTGTTACCACCCGATGTTGTTCCACTCACTGTGTTAGATGTTGACAGTGCAGTTGAACTAGTCTCAGTGAAAGTTGTTAAACTTTGTATTCTTAAAGTGTAATCAATCTGTATCAATCTGTTGAGTGATTTTTGCACTGGGTGAAATATTACGTGTGTCAACAGTTTGTTTGTTGAACCGTTCTCAGTCCCTTCCCAGCTCTTTAAACCTAATTCATCAAATACATAGTCCCCGTTGAAATCAGTTGTGTTATCAAACGCAGACTGCCCTGTTGGCTCTCCATAGTCCAGTGTGCAAGTCACAACAATGTCAGTGTACTTGTTACCTGCCGTGTGTCTCACTTCCATCTTGTTTCTTGTGGTGTCTTTGTTGGTTGCAGAGTTATCATCTACAACTTTGTAATAAGTTTGATTGTAAAGGGCGGCGTTTGTACCTGTTGAGTTAGGGGTCAAGTAAGTTATGATTCCTGTGGGATCTACGCTTGTGCCACCATTTCCAAAGGCCATCTCATGAACAAAACCTGTCGTTTTGTTTGCTAGTGAATTGGCCAATGCCTGAGACATGTTTTCGTAGTGTATCGCGTTTCTTTTGTCTACAATTACCTCGCCTGTCTCAGGATCGAAAATCTTGATATGGCCTGTCATCATAACACCTGTGTTATCCTGAGGCTTTTTATTTTCTGCTTCTTTTGATTCTGTTGGTTTGTTGTCCTGTGTCATCTAGTGTATTTATTCAGGTGCGTTTGTAGGCTCGTTAGCAATGAATTTAGCCTGTTGAGTCGTTGAAGCCTGTAATCCTTTACCATCTGCTGGATTACCATCTGCCGCTGTGTACCATACCTGTCCTTTCTTGTGTAGTATCTTTATTTCTGTTGCTGATGCAGGGGCAGTGCTTAAAGTGACTGCTGTCGTGCTTCCGTCTACAGAATAGTTAATAGTTGATCCATCCTCGCTAGTGAGCAACAATCGTTGGCCACCAATGAATATGTCTAACTCACTAGCGGATGATGGTGCTTGTGATAGTGCAAACGTCAATGTACTGCCATCACCTGTAAAAGTGTTGGTGTATATTGTGTCTGCATAAGGAATGGTTTGAGTACCAGACGCATCTACCACTTCCGTGCCTGATCCATGCTCCTTAATTCCTGTTCCAAGTGTTCCACGCTGTAATTGTCCCAACGTGTTTCCTGATTTTGTAAAATATTCTATTCTCTCTTTGTCTATAAACACGATTCCAGGTATTATCGACGATATTGTTGAACCGTCATAACTCAATATCTGTTTGGGATCTGGCAATACCGTTCCGTCCGCTACTGTGATTGTTTGCGTGCCTTCTGTCATGTCCAATGTTAATTTTGTTGTTGCTGTTTTAGAAATACGTTTGTAGAAACTTCTGTTCATCATGTCTTTGAATATCCTGAATCCAGTAGCACTTACAGCCGTGTCTACAGCAAAATACATGACATCTAATCGGTCTGAAGTTATGATTGTTCTTCCGTTGACAGTTATTGTGTTGCCACTCACTGTGTAGTCGCTGGCCTGTATCAACTGTTCACCGTTCAGCCAAACATAAGTGTATCCTGCATTTAGTGTGTCGAATCTAAGTTTGAATGTTCCAGAAGCTCTGCCTTCCAGCACTTCTCTTCTCTGTTTCATTCCCAATGCGTTGTTGAATGTTGTCACTGTTACCACATCAGATGCACTCAATGAGTAAGGCGAAGTGATTGCACTAGGTACTAGGATCACGTCAGCGTCTGATCCTCCATCAACAAAGTATTGGTGATCAACTAGAGTAGATATGCAAATAACATCCGTCGCAGTTGGTACCGAGTCAGTCTTGAAGTTGACGTTTTGGTTTCCTGTGTCAACGGTGTAGTGCGTGTTAAGATCTTTCTTGACCCCATTTACAAATACCTCCACTTGAGATGCTGAAGAAATTGTTTTGGCAGGATCAACAGTTGAATCGTCCTCGAGTCCTGAGGCAACTCCATAGGTGTATGTGCTACCGTCACCTAGGTAGTAAGTGTTGTCTGGTCCTCTCAAAACCCTACCATTTAACTCAACTACTGTAAGTCCAGAGAATGGACCTATCGCACCTGGTGGATAAGTCAAACTATATCTGTTTGTTGAACCGTCGTAAGTGAAAGTCTCACTTCTGATGCTGGCAAAACTTCTTGTTGATGTTGTTGATTTATTAAATCCTGCAATCTGTATAAAAGTGTTTGCCGCAGGTGCTGAGTTGAATGTAACAGTAATTGTGTTGGCAGTGGTAGATGAGGCATACGCTGTGGTAGGCACGCCATCAACAGTAACATATATGTCTGAGGTTGTGGAATCTAAATTGAATTCTCCCCTAGTAGAAGTTAAGAAAGCAGTTGTAGATCCATCTCCTGTGTACGTGTTTAATACCCTGTAGTTCTCACCTGATATTGCAAAAACTTTAGTTGATATCTCGCTATGGTCAGCGGGTGCTGTACCAAAAGTGATTGTTTTATTTGCCACATTAATAGTGTAATCCGATGTTAGTTTTTTCACAGACCCGTCAACTGCCACAGTAACCGAGCCTAATGTGCCCGGGAAGTCACCAATGCTGTAAGTTGTTGTGGTTCCATCTCCTCTGTAATTCTTTTCAGATATGAAAGGTACACCTGACTCTGGTGACGTGTAGACCTTTATGTCCACTGTGTCAAACATTTGTCCCGGAAGCACTTCCTCAGGTGCGTAACTGGTGTCAGGCGACACAAAAGCATCTCCTTCAAGAACTATGTCACTTGGTGCGTGTCCAAGTGCTGATCCAAATAGTCCCCCTTTGATTATCGAATCAAGTGTCCTGTCGTCAGTTGGTGTAAGCACACCGTCGTCATCAAATGGAATAAACTCTATCAGTGCATTTACTTCTGCAATTTCACTGATAGCAAATCTCACTGTAGATCCGTCTCCCCTGATTACATCAGGTAGTTTTGTCCTTGTGCTGTCATCCTGCGATATGTAAACATGGAATACATCTGTTCTAGCCGGCGCAGTTGCGAAAGTGTAGTCATTGTTTACTCCGTCTGCCCTGAATGACACTACTCTCGAAGTACCGTAATTGTCCCATGGGAAATCATACCATCCTGCTTTGTCCCAACCCGCTTCTTGGTTGAACAACAGGCCTGTAACCATTGTTCCGCCGTAATCTACTCCTGTCATGACCTGATCAAGTTCGTTACCAGGCATACCTGCTCCTGGGGTGTAAAATCCTTTTGTCCTGTCTGCCGCAGTCAATCCTGTTTCATCACCATAAACCTTGTATAAACTACCAACGTTCTCATCAAAGTCAGCAGATGATGTGAATGCGTTTGTCACTTTGTAAAGTTGGTTTTTGTATCTCAGAAGATCATTGTAGGCGTAACTTGTGCTTGCCGCCCAGTCAACTACCCTTGACGTGCTTGATACCCTATCAAATTTAATAGTGGTGTCGAAGTCTCTGACAAGATCGTTGTTCAGGTTAGCATACGCTTTGGCTCGGTCTGTTGGCGACGAACCATCGCTGGCTCCACCTGTGATAACCACACCGGGTGTAGTTGTGTAGTTGGCTCCAATACCTGTGACCGTTATCTTTGTGACTGCACCATTTTGTATGGTCGCCGTGGCAGTCGCCGCTGTAGTGTTTGGTGTCACATACATCTTGTATGCACCCGACATCGTAGATGTCGCTGTAATTGACGTGCTTGGTCCATAGAACGTGCCTGTGAAGCCATCAAAGGTGTAACTGTTGGTCGTGCCCGAACCACCGTTCTGGCTGTCCCATATCTGTGCCTGTGTTTGACTAGAGAATAAAGGATAGTAGTAACCGTAAGTGCCAGACGTTGATCCACTTGAACTTGTAGCCTGCAACTGGAATGGACCAGTAGACGCAGTTGTGCCGCCCACTATCGTAATCGTGGGTGCAGTTGTATAGCCTGAACCACCTTTTGTCACAGTGATAGACTGAACATACTTCTTGTGGTAGTCATTCCACATCTGCCATGGATACTCTGTGAGCTTGGCCGTGTCTAGGGCAACATTCAGACCACGTATCTTGCCTGTTCCGGCATCATAGAATGTAGGACTGTCAAAGTCGGTATATATTCCGTCTTGGGTCTCTGTCTTGTCGTAACCTAATGTGTATTCCCTCAATTTTGTATGGAAAGGTTTGACCTCATTCACATAACTTTCTATCCAACTGTCGGTGCCTGTGGTGTATGTTTTCCTTTGATCTAGTTGTCTGACTGAATTTTTTGCATTTATGAAGGACGTCTTGAACAACCAATCAACGTATGTCTGCTCTGACAACACCTTTCTCAGTCCTGTGAAGAATAATGTATTGTATTCAACGGCCAAGTCATTAATCAACAGGTCATCCCTTAGAGCTGTCAAAACTTTCCTAGTTTCTAAAGCAGGTTCTTGGTCAAAGAAGTTGTCATCAAAGTTGTCGCCGCCTGCAAAACCTGTCGCGTCCTGTGAGTAATCATACAACTTGGTAGATAATCTTATAGTACCGTTTTCAGTTCCAACATTCAACCATCCGTCCGCAGTCTTCATGTAAAGTTTCCAACCGCCGGTGTCTGCACTTGTGACCTTGACGTGTTTACCTATTGCAAGGTCGAGACTGTCAAGTTCATATTGGAATTTGACCTGTTTGTCAATGGGTGTGTTTTCGCTGTGTAACATCTCGTGTATTGCAGGATCGGTGCCATACCAATCTGTGTAACTCCAATATGCGGAGGTATTATATGTTTGTAATTTTGTCCGAGACCATTCAGTGCCATCCCAGGTGTATATCGCCCAATACCCGTTTGCTGTTTCGTCTGCTTTGACCAGGTAGTTGATTGTTCCAGAAATATCTCCGGTGTTTATGTAAGTCAACTCTGCATAGGTATCTACCGATGCGTCCCATTCCAGGCTCTGTGCTGTTGGTTCAGGATCCTTGGAATCTAGATTCGTTAAATTAATCGTTCCGGTTAATTGGTACTTGAGCAACACGCTGTTTGCATAATCAATTATCTCTTTCATTGCAGAGAACCTGTCAACATACCAACTCTGTCTAGGTCTGATGTTGTTACCGTATCTCTCGTTTACCGGTAATGTAAGATCCGGAACACTGTCACCAGTGGTATTCTGGCCTATCAAAGAGTCCCACCAACGTGTTTCAATGGACGTTCCTGGTTTATAGAATTTATCGCCTTGCCTTGCCAACTTCCATACAGAGTGTGCGTCACCTTCAAAATCGTTTGTACGTATGTCCATGTTTAAGACAATTCTGTCAGACACTAAGTTCTTGACATTGTATAATTGGAACTTGTTGGTGTCTGTCACAGCATAGTATTTGTATCCGAATTGGAAAGGATTTGTTATTAGATTAGATACAAATGACGCTGAATTTTTCCTATGGGCATGGGCATGTCTTCCGCCTACACGGCCTTCATCTGGTAAAGTCATCTTGTTTCTTACCCAGTAGTAGTATACTGGAACCATTGCATCCAGTCTTGAATTGTATCTCATGACTACTGTGTATTGTGAATCATCACCATTCAAGGCTATGCCTGTTATGGGCTGATCGGCACTGCCTGATCTTGTGTTCCATTGACTTGGTAACAAGTTAGTTTCTACCCATTCGTATATGTCTATGCTGGATCCTGGAAACAGTTTGCCCCAGGTGTTGTGTTTGTATTCTTGTGTGTCTTGCTCGTACCATAGCCATCTCACAGTAGACAGGTCCCACCATATCTCGCCAACGTGTTTCTCCGCCCATGCTGTTTTGGGATCTGCAGTTGGTCCAACGTTATAGATTGCCGGATCCCACGTTGTCTTGATGTCTATCTCTCTGTCTGCCAGTCCAGGAATCCTTCCCTTCACTGGATCATACAACTCGTAGTAATCTCTAAGTTGTTTGCTAGCCTTGTCGAATTCAAAAACTTTTCCTAATTTTTTAATATCAATTAACGGATCTTCTGTGGTTATATTTTTCCAAGCGTATGTATCATCCTTGATCAAATCAAAACTTATGACTGTTCCATCATTTGATAATTTCGAACTTCCGTCTGTTAGTGTGTTACCATCATCTTTAGGTGCACCTACTAATACATTGTTGTTGACCATACAAACCCCACGTCCAAAATCGTCTGTCTCCGATACGTTGTCGCCTATGAGTCTGTCGTCTATGACAAATTTTGTGTTGTACATTGTTGCTGTGAAGGCACCTCCTGATCCTGGATTTGAATCTACGATGGTCGTATCCTGTAGATCAAATGTTGTTTCCCCAGAGTCAAATTGCATCTCCCTAGAACTTGCAAAATTTTCCGCACCAATAACTATCCTTGTACCTGCATCGTTGATGTCAATAGTAGTACCAAATCTCATGTTTGTCAAAGATCCAGGTCCACTTATCGTCTGTTGTAGAGTGTATGTGTTAGTGGAGCCGTCTGCATTCCATTTGTAATAGTAAACCGAACCAATATCATTGTCGTTTGTACCGTCAACTCCTGGTGCACCAATTGTCAGTGTTGTTCCGTCTTTACTCATTGCCAGTGCTTCTCCAAACGCTGTGTTCAAAGAGGACCCGTCGCTTGCCACACCTGTAATTGTCTGTGCGTGAGAGAATGAATTCATTGTGCTTCCGTCATTGCTCTGCGATGTTCTCACAAATATGTCTACCTTGCCAGCGTTACCTGGAGCCAGAGAACTAACAGCCAGTATGTCACCGTTATCATTAGCGACCAACCTGTGTCCAAATCTGTGTCCTGCACCACCATCTGGTGCTTCTATCGTGTAGTCCTGTGTCCAGGTGTCATAGGTCGAACCATCTGCTCCTATGCCCCAAGTGTAAAAGTAAACCCTTCCTTGATCACTGTCGTGTCCTGGAGCAGAAACAAACATGTATTTTTGTGAAGTAGACCTAACTGAATTTGCACCAGGCTCGGATACCTTGTGTGCCCAACCGAAGTTTAAGCCGTCATTTGCCGTGGACCCATCAGTTGGTGGTGTCACCGTAGACAATAATCCATACTTGAATGTTGTTGGCTCCCATAGATATACTTTAACTAACCCTGCGTTCTGCTGTCTAGTGCTTCCGTCTGATTGGAATGAATTTGTGTAAGGTGCACCAGCGACTACGAAATTTTCATCCGTGCTCATTGATAACGATTCACCAAGCCTACTTGTGTTGTCATCGTTGTCCGTCATTGTTGCAGATGTCTGCGTTTCCAATGCCGTGCCTGCTGTGTCCAACCTCCTGAATAGGAAATGCACCGCACCCTGTCCTTTGCCTGGTGCTGACACAACCACTGTCCTCCCGTCGTTACGTGCTACGATCCTGTGTCCAAATTCTTGGTCGGTGGTGCTGGCGTCAGGCGAAAGTATCAAGGTCTGTGTGTAAGGATCGGTCTTCTCGTAGACCCTCCATAGTCCTGAACTGTCTGCGTCAGCAAACACTTTATCACCACTTTTTTCTATACTGGCGTTCTCGTCTCTGTACGTGTCATAACCTAACCGATCGTTTACATTGTCCATAGACGCTAATCTCACAGATATAAATTTGTAAATGTTACCATAAGTGTCCGCAGTCGAACCGTCCGCCAAGGTTGGCAAGAAAGTTGTGTTTCCTGAATAGTCTATGATCACTGTTTTGTGGTCTGTGACAGCGGCAACCTGATAGACTCCGTTCAGTGTGTTCTCTTCACTGTTTGATATTGCAAAATAATCTGCTTCTGTAGATACTGAGCCTGCAGACAACCCATGTGACGTAGTGAATGTAATTTCTAGTTGTGTGCTGTCATTTATCGGCGTTAAGGTTGCAATCTTAAATCCCGCATTGGTCAGTCTGAACACGTCCCAATCGTTATTGCTTTTGTTTGCGACCCATATCATTTCATTCGCACTTGTACTGTTGATGTCTAGGTCTAATAAGTCTGTTTCATTGAACACTGTTCTTTGTACCTGTTGTAACTGTGGATAACCAGCAGTTTTGTAAACCTGAGCTATATCTCTGCTTACACCTTCTTTGGCATAGTCTAATCTACTGAACGTGGTTGACGCAGTGTAATCGACAGGCTTATAGTACAAGTTGGGTTTGAACACACTTTGAGACCTTTGGTATTCAGGTAGTTCATTTGTTGTATCCAAAAGTTCTACACTCTGTGGATCTGCCGTGATTTCGTCATCTTTCAGTGTGAGTTGAATGCTCTCTATAGAATCTGTGTTACCGAACTTTCCTGTACGTATCATCCACTCTGGATAAAATTCTAAATTGATATCTTCACCCTCGTACTTGGCTTTTAATATTTTGTCTATTGCATTTTGCGTTCCTTTTTCTCTGATGTACCCTTGATAAAACTTGTACTGCGATATATCGTTAACAAAAAGATTTTCTAAGTAATCCCTGCTCTGGTATCCAGTCAACCTCTGTGCTAGGCGTTGTTGCGACTCGTCAAAGTTGTTAGTTTCTAAATCGTAGAAATCGTTGAACTGTGAAATCTTGTAGTCAAAGTTTGGAATAAGTTGCGGAGCAGGTTTACTGTCTTTTAGTGTCCAATTTACTGCGTCAAATTTTGTGCTAGAGTTATGATTGGCTTTAGCAACATAAAATTTGCCTTGATATTCTATACTATCACCTACTTTGTAGTCTGTGTTAGCCAACCAGTACACTACCTGTGCGGCGTCAAACACAAAGCCAGGAGCATAGTAGTCACCGTTCCAGCCACCTGTCTTCCAACCTACCAGTTTTAACCTTTGCTGTCTGAATCCTGTGAAACTATCGTAGAGTATGTCAGAGAACACTGTCTTGTTGTCAAACAGCAACACGTGTTCTTTCTGCACAGTATTCAATGCAACATGATATAAACCAACTGAACTTGATTTCAATGCCAGTTCAAATGTTTTACCAATTCTTTTTGTTGATATTTCTCTGACTTCTATTTTTCTACCACCTGAATCAAGTAATGAATAATCTCCTGCAAGGTTTCTCAACTGTCCAACTACACTATTATTTGTGTCTAATTCAAAACCGTCTGCCGCCGGAGACACTGTCACTGCTGATCCCGGTGCCCATGATTGTGTTGTCCAGAAAAGGTATTCTCTGACAGCGTTTGACCAATTCAATGTTTCTTTTAATTCATTTGAGAACTTATTGAATCGGAATCCCTGTCCTTCTAACCAGTGTCCGTAGCCATACAAGAAATCTGCCACGTCCTGTATAGTGTCAAACACATGTCCGTATGGTATAGTCTGGGTGGTTTGTTGAAAACTGCTGTATTTTTCAACTTTAATAGATCCTGCTATGCTTACCGCTGTGCTTTTTGAAGTCTTGACAGGATAGTTGAAATTAAAAAATGGTTTTTCTGTAGAATAACCTAGAATTTTGTAGCCACCTGTGAATGTCACTGTTGAACCGTCTGTGTCTGTTGTGGTATCTGTGTTCTTTTCAATAAGCACACCAGAATAATTAAAACTCTGCACTGGGTTGGAAGTCCTGAATAAAATTTTAAAGTTTTCGTCTGGTATAAATTTTGAACCTGACGTTGATCCTGGTGACACTGAATCTGCCAATATTTTGATGTTGCCCTTATCTGTGAAACCACCCAATTTGTAGGCCAGTTGCACTTTTAAATTTTTCATCTTGTCATAGTAGAATGTTTTTGGATCTAGATTTTTGAACACTAGATGGTTTACCACGTATGGTTGATAACCTGCTGTAATATACCTTGTGACAACACCTGTGTCGTTGTTTGTGACTGTCTCTAGGTGATACTTAGAAGTTGCAAGGGTTCTTCTGATTCCTGTATCAGAATATATCTCATTGCCTGCTGTATTAGTAGATCTCCTTGAAAGATCAAAATAGTTGCCAAAGAACCTTGCTGGTTTTGTAAGTGCCAATGTTTTCATTACTGCAAATGGATAATTGCTTGATCTTCTCCAGGCTGTCTCTGCTGGCGCTTGGTCTCCAAATTTCCATGAATTCTTTCTTCCCGGTATGTCATAGTTGGCCACAAGGCCTGCCGCTATGGGATCAAGTAAATTTCCTGATGAGTCAACAGGTAGATACGTTTTAATCAATGGCTTTCCGTACCTTCCAGTTTTGGTGGCAATTGCGTCCCAGAGCACATCATTTGCAGATGTGTATGGTGCCGGACCGTATGTGGTTTCCCAATCTGTTGGCTTCTCCGAATGTCCGAACATTTCCCATGGTCTCACATGGGGAGCATCCGTGTCGTAGAAATATTTGTATATGCCTCTCCAGTGTCCTGGTAGGTTCTCATCTATCAATCTACCTTTTGATCTAGCGTAGTTGTATGTAAAGGGTGATCCTTCTACGAACTGTGTGTTGTTAATGTACTGCACATTATTTCTTCCGGCCCATTGATAGAAGTCCGGGGCCATTACACCGTCTATCTGCTGTAGTGTGTAATCAGTAGAAGCGAATGCACTTGGCGACACATCATTGATGTCTATTAAACTAGAGTCATATACTGTTTTTATATTGTTGTATATCCTTTTCTCCAGTTCTAATATTAAATCATCTCGCTCATCTCCATAACTTTTTATTAACGAACCATCGTGCTTCCTTATCACTTCGGTGTCCGTAATAAATGTTGTGTCTGTAAATTTTTGCGGCGTGAATTTAGGATACATTCCTAGTTTTGTAGGCGAAGGTGGCAAGTAACTTCCTGTGGTGTCAGCGTAATCTTTGATCAAAATAGTATCGCCTTCTGCAAGTGCCTTACTGATGCTGACACTATCATCTGTTGTGCTGAATGTGTAATCGGTGTCTAGCAATAGTTGTGCTCCATTAAGGTATATGTACACTGCCCTGTTACTAGGCGTGGTGATACTTTGCTGAGAATCCAGTGCATAGTCAGTCTGCGATGACCCCTGCACTGTGTAAGTCCTTGTGCTGACATTCTCCCCATGCCCTATCATGTCTTCATAATAGAACGGGAACGAACTATTTCTTCCTGGTGTAATTGCGGATATTATCTCGTCAACTCTATCAGCAGGCACTCCCTCATAGGCACTGCCCGTGGCGTGTGTTAAAAATGCGTTGTACCATTTCTCATATTCTTTACCGGCATAGTCTATCGCCGTAATAGCGTTTGACTCTTTGTCTATCAGTGAGAACACTGCAGGTAACAAAGATGCTTCGTGTTGTTGTATACTTCCGCCTTTTAGTCTGGCGTCTGGTTTGTCCCTTAAATTTGATGATCCTGGAATATTGCCAGTGACGTCTTGGTTCTTGTCAAGTATGTCTTTGACATGACTCAATATCTGTCCAAATGTATATGTGCTAGATTGTTCATTCAACCCGTTGGTTGATAGATTTTCTGGCATTTCATAGATGCCTTTGTCTGCGACTTTGTCCGCACTGCTGTATGCCGCTATCCTTATACGATCATTGACTTCTAGATCTTCGTTGAACTTAACGTATTTGTTTTTTGTACCATCAACTATAGTGTAATCTGTTGTTAGGGTCTTCCTTGAACCGTTGACTACAACCGAAACTTCAACATCTGTGAGATCGCTTGACTCCTTGTAGAAGTCCAAAGGAAATAATTTTTTTTCTGTGGCGTCAACTACGTAGGTTCTCACCACACGCTGTTTGCTGTCAGAAGTTCTTTTTATCCATGCGGATTTACTATTGTGAGTGGTTCTGCCTGTTGTGTAATGCAGATGTGCCTCTGCTAAATTTTTCGTGATTGTTTCCTTATCACTCTTGTAAGTGAAAGTACCCGATGTGTGGTCAGATTCAAATACTATGTCGCCAATATTGTTTATGGTGTTGTATTTTACTTTGATTCCCAAAACGGTATCTTTAGTAGCGGTGTCTGAAGTGGCAAAAGCAAAAACTTTTGCACCCTCGAAAGAAGAGTTTGGATACGTAGTAGCGTCATCCAGTGACGTGTGGTTGTTATCAAACATTGAGAACAATGGTTGCTGGTTCACATCGATCTTCTGTTGAGCTTCTTCATACACTTCCGTAGTTCCGTTGTAGTAAAAAGTTTTACCTTGATTGGTTACGCCAAACTCAATGAATATAGAGTCAAGGTTAGTTGGTTCAGAATCCGTTGATGGCGTCAGTGCTATACCAAGTGTTGAGTCACCACCTGCTACAAAGGACACATCGTATATCCTGCCGTTAACCGTGGGGTCGGTGTCAGCGGCAAACACCACTCGCATTCCATCCGCAAGTGCAATTCCGTCTATGATGTAACCTGTACGCCTCACCACGTCACTGAATGCATCTGTTGTCACCGTGTCATACAAAGTCACAGATCTTTTTGCAACTGTTCCATGATTATATAATGCTAATCCTGAGTCAAATTCTATTATGGGTCTCTTGGCCCTGTCATCTTCGTTCAAGGTAGGAGTGAATCCGCCAACTCTTGCAGTCTCTTCTATTATTGCTTTGTGAAACCACCTGTTGTATCTTGACCAGGCGTTCTGATCCCTCGAGTCTCTTTTAATTGTGATGTAATCTTTGGTATCAGGCGTGTAATATGCCAATGCATATGGTCTAGAATCATAGCCTACTGAATCGTATTTGATTGTAGATTCTGTGGAATACGTGGCCGGTGTGATAAGATCATCTACATCGGTAAGGGTAATCGCGTCTCCTACTCCCTCGACGTAGTATTCTTTTTCTTTGAAGGTAGAGTTTGACGCAAGTTTGTCTGTCGTAAACTTAATTTTCATGCCATTGGACAAGTCCATTGTTCTTATACTGTAATTCTTCACTCCGATGATGTCGTCATCGGGATTGATGTCTACCGTGGTTGTGACATCACGTATCTGTATTATTCCATACATGTTGACGTGATTACTGCACTGATAGTATAAAGTGTCAGGTGCACCCGACGTTGGAACAGTGAATGTAACTGTGCCATAGTCTGTCCCGTTGTTGGTGACGCCAGTGTCAAAAACAGTTGACGTTGATCCGTCTTCTGAAACCTTGCTTGGATAAGGTTCTGTCATAATCCAGAAAGGATGGCCCTTGACATTTACATCAAACTTGTAAGTGTTACCCCTGTATAATTTTATGATCGGATTTCTCTCATTCTCTTTGTGCGGGAAACTGTATGCCCTTGCCGAACTGCCGTCGTCCTCTGCTATCTCAACCTTGTATTCAGCGACCACATTAGGCCCAACCGAGTCTATCTCTATAGTGCCTGGGCCTTCCGGTATCCAATAGTATTCTCTGTAATTGACCAACTTGTCATAATCAATGGCAGGATTCCAGGAGTAAACTGTTTCCTTATTCAACTTGTCATGGTTTGTTGTGTCACCTCCCAAGTATTTGATCTGATTTATGTAGTCGTCATATGTGCCTGTGAACTTTACTTGATCCTCAGGATTGACAGAAGTGGTATCCCTGTCTGTGTATGTCACTGCTGGCTCTAGTTGGTATGCAAATCTATCTCTGTCCGTTGCAGGTATGTACCTATCATTTACACCTCTGGTGTAGGCATCCTGCCTACCTATGAAACCATCAAGTCTTTCAAGTGCACCTTTTTGGATCAATGGATCCAATGTGCTGGATAGGAAACGCTGGTTTGTATCAGTTCTGTAGAATGCAGGCAAGTGTTGCACACTACGTCTGTACTCGTTGGTTCCTTGCTTAACTACTTCGTTGTTAGTTAACGGATTTGTGGGATTGTCTGCCATTAGTATCCTGTTCCACTACTGCCGGTGCTTGAACTTGAACCGGAACCTGTTGTAGTAGAGCCTGATACCGCTGATCCTGAAGTGGTGTTAGTGGCAGTTGATGTTGATGTCACTACAGTGCCAGACGCCGCCAATTGGTTGGCTCCTAGTGCTGTTGTAATAGACACATCATCAACGGTGGCCCCACTGATAAAAATCTCATCTGCCGCGGAATCTATCTGGAACAGAGACCCAAAACTCTGTCCTGATTGATTTGGAACAATCACAGCAGTCAGTAAGTCTGGTGCCAATTGATTGTGTATGTAAGCGGCTAATTCTGTAAAGTAAAAAGTATCTCCGAAGTCCCAGTTGTCTAATGCAAAAAATTCATTTATAGCGGCAATAACTCTTGTTTTTATCACTGCGTCTGAAATGTTGGTCTTCGTATTTTTAACAACTTTAAAAGTTGCTTGTAGTTCTTCATCGGAGTTGGTGCCAAAAAGAATCTTGTATTTCACTGGATGATAGATGATCTGATCTGAAAGTGATTTTAACGGATCAAGCACGCCCGAATAGTTAATACGTAACTGATCCGATGTTGATTCCTGAGGTAGTGGGCCTCCGTCCTGTAGATAGATCCTGAAAAGGTTATCGTATGTTCTCTCCAATAGGTAAACATCAACAATGTTTGACACACTAGGATCAATCCTTGTTTCCTGTCCGGCATGGTGTTTATATTGGAAACTTATTGAACTTCTTCCACGCCTTGCCCTGTAATCTGTTGTTGTTGTAAGAGTGTTTGTTGTTGAACTGTATTTCTTTATCACGTCCTCGTCAGCGGCATAAAAGTAGAACAACTGCTCGTCGTCGTAGGTTGCCGAGTCCAATGAGATGCTTGATTCATTTTCAGTCACAACAAAGTTAGTGGCCGCATACGGTCTGAATCTTTCAATAGTGTCATATGACGTGTAAGTCTCAAAGAACACAAATTTTGTTGATTCCGAAAGTGTTGGTTCAATAACAATGTCAAATAGTTCAGGGTTGTCTACCACTCCGTCATCGTCACCGTCGAAGAATCCAACTTTTATCTTCCTGTTGTCCTGGAAGCCATCTACTTCATTGACTGTATCAACAACCTGCCACGTTATAGGATAACCTATGCTGTTTCCTGATGACACGATGCTGTTCGTCTTTAATATTTTCACTACGTCTTTAACAGTCTTTCCTGTTGTGTAGTCAAAAATCTTTTCTTCTATGTCGTAATGGAATTTATTCTGCCCTTCGGATTCGAATATGTAATCTAATTTCCTGTATTGAACTGTGTATGTGTTACCGTCATTTGTGAACTTGAACCACCAACTGTCATCCAGGTTGGTGCTAGAACTGTCACCTGTGTTAGACAGACTGAAAACACTGCTAGTGCTTAGGTTAGTAGATGTAATGACTTTCCAAGTTTCGCTTGTGCTATCATATCTTAACCCGAATTCCTCATATGCTTCTATCCTGTTTAGTAGGTCTGCTTCCAATGTAGTAGAGAATAAAGTTGAGAAGTTTGGAATAATTGCATTTATCACTGATCCATTGGGTACCAAGTTGTTCAAGGTTACTGGTCCAAGACCTGATTCAAGATTACCCAATCCAGTGTTTGCACCGTCAAGTACCACTGCACCTATCTTGGCCCAAAGCCTATCTTCGGCGTTGTCTGTGCCTGCTGTTGCTAGTGTTCCGTTCAAGAACTCTCTTGTGTCTGGAGATGTAAATTTAATTAATGCCCCAGGCTTTGCGAACTTCAAGTTAGAGGTAGCACTGTCGCCTAGTTTTAGTGCGCCGCCTGATGTGAAGTAACCTGTGTTTGTGTTAGTTGACGTTGTTGTTGAATTCCATGTCGCTGATAGTGTGCTTACATCCTTCACAGGATATTTTTGGTAGTAAAACTGTCTAGCATATGCCTCTTTAAGTTTTGCCTCGACAGACGTGTCTAGTGTTGACTGTATGTCACTTCTGTTGTTGAAATTAAACGTGAACTGCTGAACGGACTCTTCTCTGTATAAAATGCCGTCCTCTGCGAACACGCTCACATTTGAGTATGCCCCAGTAGGATCGAGTATTTCCTTTGCTCGAGATATTCCAGACGCGGACCTGTTCACTGATCTCACTTTAACTATTTCCTGTGACGCACTCAAAGGTACCACCTGATAGTCCTCTGCTGTGATCATCCTGTTCTGTGCGTAGTATACCTGAGATGCCTTCTCTTTTATTTGTTCATTAGACTCTGTGGCCGCCGCGTTGTACACCGAGGCCTTCAGGCTGACACTTATAGACAAAGTCTGCTGTGCGCCGTTGGCGTCTGTGTAAGGCACTGTCAACTGTACGTTCTGCATGTCAGATGGTTGTATGGCATATTTGGCGTTGTCGCTGACCCTGTAATAACTTCTGAAACTGCCCAATGGTATGTTTGAGAAATTGCCATCTCCAAACACTAAATCTATGGAATCTTCGTTCTTGCTAACCACATTGTAAATATTTCTCTCCGTCTTTGACAGAGAATTATAAATTGCATTGTTGCCTGACAACGATGGCACTTTCGTCCATTTTTCTGTCAGTTGTCCAAACTGGTCTAACTTGTAGAGCCAAATGTCAGTGTCGTTGATGTTTTGTACGTCCAATGATTTAACATAGTTGGTCGCAGATGTGTCAACAGTGAAGTCGTTCGTCTGTAGTGTTCCTTGTTTGAATAAGAAAAAGAATCCTGTGTTGTTGGAACTGTCGCCGGTTCCATCGGTCCTGTATGTGTATGTTAGTCCCGTACCTGCAATCGGATCTGCCTCGTAAATACTGGCAGAATCATTAATGGTGCTAGGCACTATCTCAAAACTACGACTCACTCCACCTACCGATTTTGTAAATTTGAATATTGGAAGATCAAATTGATTTGAACTTAATGTGTATACTTCGGTATCAATTCCTGCTATCTTACCAGACTCTCTCGGATTCCCAAAAAGTTGTCCCGTTTGGTTTGCCGCGTTTAGGATCGCAGTGAACTGCTCTCTGTAGTTTGAGTTGGCACTGTCGTTCCATATTACAGTTGAATTTGCTAGATTTGTTCCGGAACTGTCTTGCACATCTTGTGTGGTAGATATTGAATCTATTTTTAATAAACCTGTAGCAGGTTTGTTTCTTGATGGATTGTAGTTGATCAACCTTGCCAAACGCAGAACTGAATTTCTTCTCTCTGCTGTTTCAAGGAAATTTTCACGTGCATTCAAATCAACCCTGAAACTTAAAGCCTGTGAGATGTAGGCTATTAGGTCTATGAGAGCCACATACTCAGAACTCTCAACAAAGTCATTGAAGTCATCTGGGTAGTTCTCCCTTAGATATGCTACCATTGTCCTTCTCAATGTCTCGAAGTCGTATGATTTGAAATCAGCCTGTTGGAAGGCCTGGTAGATCTTTCTCCAATCTTCCGCTACTAGTAATCTGTTCTGTCTATCTGTTGTGGCCATTGTGTATACAACGGTATTTATGTGTTAGGAAATGTGCGTATATTAAGATAGACGCAATAATGAGTTCTCGTCGAAATTGAATCTCAGTTTCTCTGTGATATTGAGTGGAACATAGGTAATAGTGGCCTGTATGGCTATGCCCTTGTCCGCTTCAGTGACTAAAATCTCTTGTGTTGAAATCCTTGGATCAGCGTTTAGATTAGCGGTTATGTCCTCAACAATAGCATCTTTTAAACCTTCTGTGAACGGTTCAAATATTGCATCGTATATTATAGTACCAAACTCCGGGTTCTCCACCCTCTCACCCTTACGTATGCTCAACCTATTGATTAGGTCTTGCTTGGCAACCTCGAAGTCGTACAGTTTGAAGTTCTGCTGATCCGCACGTGAACTGAAACCCTTGAAGGTGACCGAATTGCCTGAACCTTGTGAACTTGAACCTGAACCTGAATCTCCGTATGCCATATGCTATATTTACACTATGTCGTCCTCTAGTCCTCGTTGTATGTTGATTGTGGTCTAAAACCTTGGCTTGGTGGCCCTATCTGAGTTTTGACAGGCTTATTACGGTTAAAGAATCTCTTAACATTTGTAAAGACATTGTTTACAAACGTCTTACCACTGTTACTGCCTATAAAACCTTTCACGAAGTTTATGGCCGATCCCTTGGGGTCGTTAAACAATTTTTGTATATCATTTGCCTTGCTAACCAGACTGTTCAAATCTTTAATAGGTAGTTTAATTTTGTCATTAGATTTTACAACCTTGTTCAGTTTGTCTGCCACTGCTTTAATGCTAGGTTGTTTCAACAATTCTGATTTAATAAGTTTAAGTTCGTCAGCGGATATTTCCGGACTAGATTTTTTAATTTCCTCAATAACTTCGTTGATATATTTCTTAGTCCTTGCAGTACTGCTCTGCCTGTCATATGGTTCGTGGGTAACGAAATCTGTTACAGTTGTCCTATTGGCAATCTTGTTGGCTATACCGTCCACTATCGGATTGCGGTCATCGATGTCAATCAATCCCGCAGTGACTTTAATGCCTATGGCATCTGGATTTAACCAACTTGGTCCCCATACTTTATTAGCACGGGTCGAATTTAAATGCACTTGTGAGCCTGCTAGGTCAATCCTGCCACCTGCCCCATGCAGTTGTATACCGTCTGAGAATGATGTGATCCCATCCTTGGCATAGGATCGTACGCTTCCGGACTGTGAACTGTGTAGTATTCCTTGTTCTCCCATAGCCAACACGTAACCTTCTGCGTTAAGAGCCACGCTTGCCTCTGCTGTGAAGTTTATGTTACCCTTGGCATGGAAATTTATGTTGGTGTCTGAGTGTAGATTAAAATCTGTACCGGACCTAAAGTCTATGCCGTTTGCCGAGTACACACTGATCGTGCCGTCTCTGGACATCTCTATGAATGCTTTACCTGAACCATTGGCTAGGTACACCACACCGTCCGTGTCATGCATAAGCAGTTGGTGTCCTGATGCCGTCCTCAATCTAGTCAGTTGGTTAGTGCTATCAACGGCACCGTCGTCCATGACGAAACTGTGTCCGAGATCTCGGTCTGCCCTGATGGGTCTTCCCTCAAGACCGATGTTCTTAGGTTTTGAATTTTCTGTGATAGGCCCCGGGGTGTTGATTCCAAACACCTGGCTTGGAGTCTCCCTGCTGGCCGAACTGCTAGTGGTTCCTCTGACATCATCTTGCACCAACCCCTGCTTCAGCAGTTGGTCTGCTAACAAGTCATTGATGGGAAGGTCTGCTTTGTTGGAATTCTCGAGTGTCTGCCCTGCCTTGAAATTCCTGTTTATGTCTCCCGAAGGCAGGAATTCTGTACCGTAATTTGTTTGGCCGCCCCTGGCCCGTTCACGAGCATTTAATGTCCTTTTTGTACTTCCCAGACCGGGTACTTGCTGATTTATTTTTGGTTGCGGTATGCAACCTATCCAATAGGCATTGTTCTCGTTGTTCTCGCCCTTTGCAAATATTACCAGGACCTCGGTGTCTACGTCCGGTGGAACCGCCCATAAGCCATAACTTGTCTGGCCTTTTTGGTAATTACCCGGCTCGGTTGAGCTCACTGCACGAAGAGGTTTAGAACCATAGAACGGTGAAAGGTAATGACACCATATTATTGACGTAGCAGACGGCTCAGTGGTGTTAGACAATGCAGGTATGTTAACCCCAAGCCTTCCTATTTTCAGAGGGTCTACGGTAACCTTTACAACGCCAACGTATGGACCTGGATCGTTGTCCACATATTTTTCATTGTATTCCTTTTGATTTGTATGTGTGTCGAGGAATCCTCTTCCGTCATTTGCCATATACTATTTTAGTTTCTAAAAAACTCCTTAAAATTTTTCAAGGCATATCTTTTAATATTTTCGGGTGAAAGTATTTCTTTCGCCCCGTCATTAGCGGCACTGATCAATTTAGGCTCGGTCCCTGTGCCTCCTTGATTGTTTAGCCTGACTAGTGTTAACATCTGTGTGAACTGCCCTTGATTCATGCTTGATTCTATTTTAGTGACTTGATAGGCACCTGAAAAGAACAGGTTGTCGTCTAGGTACTTGTCGCTGAACATCTTTCCCTGGGACTCGTCTATGTCAGAAGGTATCCTATATCTTAGATTGATCACCGGCATGTACTGTTCCATGTTGAAAGTGTTAAGAGAGTCGTCGAACTCTCCTTTCTTGATCACTGCGTCTTTCAAGGGAGCATATAGATCTTGTGCCACGTATGCTGGATCACCTAGGATCTCAAGTTCAACATTTATCATGTCTGCTACCGGGTTGACTAGGTAGTCAAAAAATTCATTTGCTTTGGCACTACGAGGATTTACTTCTTGTACCAAATTCCTTTGTTTCAGCACCGACGGATACTGCCGCAGTGGCAGTGAAGGTTCTGGTGCAGTTTCTTTTCCAAATATTTTTTTCAAACTTTCAGCAAAACTACTAAATTTCTTATCCTCTGAAAAGGCCTTGGCATCTTTTCTGACGTTCCTGTAGTAGTAGGCTGACTTGTAATTGATGCGTAAATTTTGTACATCTATGTTGTCACCCGTGTAGATGTAATTGTATTTTCTCCTTGCGTATTTTTCCCAATCGATATCGCCGAAACTGATACCGGGCAATATTATCTTTAACGCATGGACCTTGTAAGGTATTGCTTGGTATGTGATCCTCTTGGGGTACATTTTGGTCACAGGATCCAGACCTTGTTCGAGTAGGTTCTCAATCTTTGGTTTGATCATGAACCAATCAATGTATTGGTTCTTTGATAACAATTTTGCCATTTCTGCTGGACTTTGTAATTTCTTTACCAAACTTTCCGTGGATTCACCTTTTGCGTATGTTCCCCAGAAATTTTCCAGGATCTGTTGATAGTATCCCGTTGACCTTATCATGTCCTCAAATGCTTTCACCAGGTTGGTGTTGGCATCTATGTTCATGCCTTTTGTCTTTGCACGGATTTGTGGATCGTCGATCGGAGTCCCTACATCACTATAGATCACTGTCTCTGCAACGGTGGCCGTGTTTGCCACACTGTCATTCTCTCTGGTCACTGTCTCACCATTGCCCAGAAATTTTTGTATGAGGCTGATGTCAAACTCGTATTCGTCTGGGAAAGTCCTTACCAATTCCTTTATTTCATCGGTCATCTGTTCTGATAATCCCTTTTTGACATCTAGGGTCCACTGTTTGACAGAGTTTACATTCACGGCTATGACCTTACGAGGAAACTTGTAACTGTCATCGAACGCCATTTCCGGATAGGGAACAGCAACCACGTTGTACCTAGCGCCGCCTTCGTTGACATCAAAGTCAACATTGGTTATGAATATGGGTATCTTCCTTACTAATCCCTTTGCCTCGTCTGTCAATGGTTTGCCGTGCTCATCGAATCCCTTCCATTCTATGGTCAACAGGAAAGGTGCGGCTTGGTAGTCGAGATATCCGTTGTTGTATGCACACGCTCTTATCTTCTCTATAAAAGTGATACTGTATGGTTCGTGCAGTTCGAACTCCATCTTGGTGAAGTTGGCGAGGTTACGTTCAACGTTGGGTCCTACCACAGACGTGATGTTGACATTCTCGAAGAATATGTCATGGTTCCTTCCTAGTATTGAACGACTGCCTTTGTATGATTGGTTGGCTTTTGGCCTAATGTTTGTTACTTTGTTTAAAATTCGATTTCCCTTTTCCTGATCGGGAAACGCCGTACCCGTAAATCCGGTGGGTCCTATGCCAGCACTCCTGGCTATCACGTCTCTGAGTTCAGGCTGAAATAGGCCTCTTTGGCTTTGTAATTCTTTTTCGCGAATGCCACTTAACGTGAAAAGACAGTTGTATGATGCGAACTTGTGTAGAGCGTTCTGCTCACTCGACTTCAACCTTGGCTGTTTCTGATTGACATCTTGAAGAGGGGATTGTGCCATTCTATACCCCTAGGTCACTTCGGATGTTGGCCGGTTTCGGCAACTGTATGGTCGCTCCTGGTTTGAAATCGTATATAGGATCCTCTATCTGGTCTGGGTTACGTTGTGCGAACACCCACCATAGTCTAGGTGAACCATAAAGGTCATAGGCCAGAAGGTCGGGCCTGTAAGCGTAGGTCCTCTCTATAGTGTAACTTTGATCGTCTTCCTCTGCGGTAATGGACCTAGGAGCAAAAGTCTCAAGATTGATCTCATTCTGGATGGTGTTGAAGTACGGCGATGTTCGTGAATACTGTGCCATTAAATGAATCCTATCCCTGTTTCTTTGCCGTTCAAGTTACCACGGGCAAATTCTGTCAGTGAGAAATTTTTGATGGACTCTCTGCTGTAGACCGGTGTCACCAAGACAGATATGTTTGACAGGGTGGGTGCCCATGTCTGAGACTGTCCTGCAGACGCGGCTATATCAAATCCTGCATCGGGACCATTTAATTCCCTATATTCTGTGGATCCTTGTTTTGTAGAAATGTAGTCAATGCCCGGTCTCAGTTCAACGTTGAAAGTGTTGACCACAACCGGTACCTTGTGGAACATGTGGTCACCGTAACCTGAGAGATGCAGTATCGGTGGAGGATTTCCTTTGAGGGCCTGTTCTTTACCAAAGAACATCTTGGTCACTGTCCTTAGGAAATTCACTGTTGCCACCCAGTGCTTGGCGTCTTCAGCGTTCTGCACCGGAAATTCACCAATTATGTTCAGTGAGTCAACCTGTGAGTTCTGGTATGCCTGGAACGGGTAGTTGCTGTGGGTCTGTGCTAATGCATTATAGTTTGCGGAATGCTGTATGACCACTGCTGGGGTCAATGGCCAGAACATGCCGTTAAGGTCGTTTTGCGTTAGTGGAGCCATGAGATTGTTATCGTCGGTGGTGCCTTTGCCAAAGATTGCTCCTTGCAGATCAGTGGCCTGTGCTGGCACCTGTAATCTCACACGCCAATCTTCTGTGTCACTACGTCCCGACCACTTGGCCCTTGAATTGACCACACGGCTGTCAGTTGAAATACCGGCACCCGTAAGCCTGCCCAGGGTCCTGTTGAATATGTTTGATCCCACGCTTTTAACTATTTTACCTATGTCTCCAAATGCCATTATAATGGTTGCTTTCCTTTGTAAAATTTTGTATACTTTAACTATATTTATAGGCACAATAATAGGCGCATTTAATTCCCATACGACACAATTCAACAGACCTGTTTGTGGGCATTTTACAATAATAATACTGGAGAGTTATGAAAAGAGTAAAATACCTAAACAACCGAGATCTGGTGGTTAAGATACAAGCAAGCAAAAACACCTACAGTACATAGGTCCAACCACAGAACACACTAGATCACACG